>CDZB01079883.1_pt1 | contig 111246 bp, 92 predicted proteins | sample 554961 | NCBI WGS metagenome assembly CDZB01 (sample SAMEA3182106, study PRJEB8094) | gut metagenome | biome: human; feature: gut; material: Stool; isolation source: human stools | place: Canada | collected 2013-02-26 | reverse complement strand
TTGTAGGGCATTTCGAGGCAGTCGGGCATGTGGCAGGCGAACGACACGTCGAGCATGGCCGTGTGCACGCCGCCGTTTTCGACGATGTCCTCGACCGTCGAGACCAGATAGCCCGTGCGCCACGTAAAGGCGCTGCCCGGTTCGAGAATCAGCCGCAGGCGGGGATGGCGCGCCCGAAAATCGCGCAGCAGCGCGATCAGGTCATCGCAATCGTAGTCGGCGTGGGTCATCAGGTGGCCGCCGCCCATGTTGAGCCACTGGATGCGGTCGAGATAACGGCCGAAATGCCGCTCTACGGCTTCGAGCGCCTTGCGGAGATGCTCCGACCGCGATTCGCACAGCACATGGAAATGCAGCCCCTCGATCCCGTCGGGCAGACCGCCCTGCGTTTCCAGCTCCTCGGCGGTCACTCCCAGCCGCGAACCCGCCACGCAGGGGTTGTAAAGATCGGTCTCCACGGGCGAATAGCGCGGGTTGACGCGCAGACCGCACGAGATGCCGCGCAGCAGCGCCATTGCACCGAAACGGCGGAATTGTCCGAGCGAATTGAAGGTGATATGGCTGCTGCAATCGAGTATCTCGCCGATATTGCGGTCGGTGTAGACCGGAGCATACGTGTGCGCCGGCTGCCCGAACTCTTCGCGTACCAGCCGGGCCTCGGCGGCCGAACTGGCCGTCGCGCCGTCGCTGTGACGCGCCAACAGGGGGAAGATACTCCACATGGCGCACGCTTTGAGCGCGACGATCACCTCGGCGCCCGACTCGCGGCGCACGCGGTCGACGACCGAAAGATTCCGCGCCAGCAGACGTTCGTCCAACAGAAAACAGGGCGAGGGAACCCGTTTGAAATCAATCATTCGTTGTTCAAAGAATTAACGTGCAAATATACATTAATATCGTAAAGCAGCACTAAGTATAAATACCCATTCCCGCAGAGACGAAGAAAAAGCGGAATTTACCCGATTACACAGGGTAAATTCCGCTGTCGGCCGCCCTGCGGCGGAGCGGGTCAGCGCTTCGGCTCCTTGTCCGCGGCGAAGGCCTCTTCGACCTCGCGTTCCTTCCTCATACGGTCCTTGCGGGTGTAATCCTCCACCTGATCGACCAGTTCGTTGATGTTGTCCTCGAAATTCTGCTCGCAGGGCGTGCAGGTCGTCTGTTCGTCTTTCATAATTTTTATTCGTTTGATGTGATACGGTTTCCCTTCCCCGTGCAAATTGCATACAAAAAGACGATCCGTTCTGCACGGACACCGCGGAAAATCGTTCCGCGAGTTAGGAAAAACGGGGAAAATTTCGTAATTTTACGATTGAATAAATCGAAATCGTCTATGATATTCCTCACCGCAATGGATTTCACGCTTCCGCTGGCCGATCCCGTGCTGAAGTTTCTCATCATCCTGCTCATCATTCTCGGAGCACCGTTGTTGCTGAACAAGATCCGCATCCCGCCGCTGTTGGGGCTCATCATCGCCGGAGCCGTGATCGGCCCCCACGGCTTCAACCTCGTCCTGCGCGACAGCAGCATCATCCTTTCGGGCACGGCGGGGCTGCTCTACATCATGTTCCTGGCGGGATTGGAAATCGATATGGGCGATTTCAAACGCAACAGCCTGCGCAGCCTGACTTTCGGTCTCTATACCTTCTGCGTGCCGATGGCGCTCGGTATCGTCGCGGGATACTACCTGCTCGGCTTTTCGTGGCTCACTTCGGTACTGCTGGCCAGCATGTTCGCTTCGCACACGCTGATCGCCTACCCCATTATCAGCAAGCTGGGAATCAGCAAGAACAATGCGGTCTGCATCACCGTGGGCGGAACGATGATTACCGATACGCTCGCGCTGTTGGTGCTGACGATCGTCGTCGCGCTCTCGACGGGTAACGCCGACGACATGTTCTGGGTGCGGTTGGGGCTGTCGATCACGGCCTTCACGCTCTTCGTTCTGTTGGGATTCCCCCTGATCGGGCGCTGGTTCTTCAAAAGGGTGCACGACAACATCTCGCAATATATCTTCGTGCTGGCGATGGTCTTTCTGGGTGCTTTTCTCGCCCAGCTGGCCGGACTGGAAGCGATCATCGGATCGTTCCTCGCGGGGCTGGCGCTCAACAGGCTGATTCCCGCCACTTCGCCGCTGATGAACCGTGTGGAGTTCGTCGGCAATGCGATCTTCATCCCGTTCTTCCTGCTCAGCGTCGGGATGCTGATCGACTACCGTGCTTTCTTTACCAGTTTCGAGACGATCAAGGTCGGCGCCGTGATGATCGTCGTGGCCACGGCGGCCAAGTTCATCGCCGCATGGCTCACGCAGAAGACTTTCCGTATGTCGGTCGATCAGCGGCGCGTGATCTTCGGGCTGAGCAATGCGCAGGCCGCAGCGACGCTGGCGGCCGTGCTGGTGGGCTACAACGTCATTCTGGGAACGACGCCCGACGGCGAGCCGATCCGGCTGCTGAACGAGAGCGTGCTCAACGGTACGATTCTGATGATTCTGGTCACCTGTACGATGGCGTCGTTTTCAGCGCAGAAGGGGGCGCACAATATCGCTATGGAGGAGTCGACGGACGTCGAGGAACCCGACCGGAACGAGGTGGAGATACTCATTCCGGTCAGCAACCAGGCCAACGTCGAGGAGCTGGTCAACCTGGGGCTGTCGCTCAAGCCGAAGCGCGCCAAGAACGGATTGCATGCGCTCACCGTCGTCGATGACAAGGGTTCCGACGGCACATCGGCGAAGCGCTCGAAACGGTTGCTGCAACTGGCCGTCGAGACGGCGGCGGCGACGGATACCCGTTTGCAGGAACTGCTGCGCTACGACCTGAGTCCGGCCAATGCCATTTCGGGCGTTATCCGCGAATGCGGCATTACCGACGTCATCCTGGGACTGCACGAACGCAAGGATATTTCGTCGGGATTCCTGGGGCGCGTGGCGGAGGGAACCATTGCCGACAACACGACCAACGTATTCATCTACAAGCCGGCGCAGCCGTTGTCGACCGTCAAGCGTCATCTGGTAGTCCTGCCGCCGCAGGCCGAAAAGGAGGCGGGGTTCCTCAGTGCGCTGGAACGTCTGGCCAACGTGGTCGGGAACACTGGTGCCAAGGCGGTGTTCTACGCCGCACCCGCCACGCTCGATCTGATTCGGGAACGCTTCGCGCGGTCGTCGAACGAAATCGGCTACGTCCCGTTCGCGAACTGGGAGGATTTCCTGATCGTTTCGCGCGACGTGCGTACCGACGATACGCTGTGGATCTGGATGAGCCGCCGCAACGGAGTCTCCTACGAATCGTCGATGGCGCGCGTTTCCCGCTATCTGGATCAGTATTTCAAGGGCAATAACTTCGTGTTGGTCTATCCGTTGCAGGCCAGCATCGACGAAGGATCGCGTTACCTCACCTGACCTTTCGGCCGGTTCCGGCAGCCGAAATCCGCTCGAATCCGCGTAACGCCTGCACAGCCGGATCGGTTCTCGCGGCCGAAGAGGACAGAGTCTGCATCGAAACAATCCGGCCTGCATTGAAATGCAGGCCGGATAAGAAGTTGTCGATTTGTTCGTAGCGAGAGAGAGACTTGAACTCTCGACCTCATGATTATGAATCATGCGCTCTAACCAGCTGAGCTATCTCGCCATTGCTTTGAAAGCGAGTGCAAAGGTAATAGAAATTTTTATTCGCGCAAAAGTTTTCAACGCTTTTTTACGCAAAAAAAGCGAAGTAACGGCTGTGGCATCGATTTTGTCCGTCCGATCGTAAACTTCAACCGATTATGAATCAACTGCAAACCCCGTTCGTTCGGAATCTTTCGTTGAATATCGTCACGCTGGCGGCCGGTGCCCTGCTGCTGTTGGCCATGTCCGTGGAAATTCTCACCGGAGACCACCGCCACTTTTCCCAAGCCTATCTGTGGATACAGTTCGCCGTCTGCATCGTCTTTCTCGCCGACTTTTTCATCCGGCTGGCGCGCAGCGAGCGCCGTACGCGTTTTTTCCTCCGCAACCTGCTCTTCCTGCTCCTGTCGATCCCCTACCTCAATCTGGTCGATTGGTTTTCGCTGGAGCTCGCGCGCGGCTGGGCCATGCTCATCGGACTGACGCCGCTGCTTCGGGGTTTTCTGGCGCTCTACATCATCGTCGCATGGCTCGCCAGGAACCGCTTCAATCAACTGCTGGCGGCCTATCTTTTTTCGGTGCTGGTCTTCACCTATCTGGCGTCGCTGGTCTTCTACGACTACGAGATTCTGGTCAATCCCCGCCTGGCCGACTACGGCGATGCACTGTGGTGGGCCTGGATGAACGTCACGACGGTCGGGGCCGCGATCTTCCCCGTCACGGCCGTGGGGAAGGTCGTCTGCGTGCTGCTGCCCATCGTCGGCATGATCTTCTTTCCGATCTTCACGGTCTACATTTCACAATACTATACGGGAAAAAAGAGCAGCAATTGACAAATCGCGCGAGAAACGCTATCTTTGCAGGGTAACCGCTACCCTTCCATGAAAAAGACGCTTCTCCTCCTGCTGCTTCTGCCGTTCTGCTTCGCCGCCGCGGCCGAAGGGGCGATCGACCGTGCGTGGGTCGAGCGAAATTACCGTAAAACCGAGTACCGCATCCCCATGCGCGACGGCGTACGGCTCCATACGACCGTCTACGCTCCGTGCGACACGGCGGGCCGGCACCCCATTCTGCTGACGCGCACTCCCTATTCGTGCCGCCCCTACGGCGCGGAATTCTCCGCGTCGCTCTGGAAATCATTTCTGAAACTCTATTTGGAGGAGGGCTATATCCTCGTTTTCCAGGATGTGCGGGGACGCTACATGAGCGAGGGGGAATACGTCGATCTCCGTCCGTTCATCGCCGATAAGCATTCGCCCGAACAGATCGACGAGGCGAGCGACGCCTACGATACGATCGACTTTCTGGTGCGCGAGGTCGCGGGCAACAACGGGCGTGTCGGCATCTACGGCAACTCCTATCCGGGTTTCTACGCCCTTATGGCCGCCGCGAGCGGACATCCCGCCTTGAAAGCCGCCTCGCCGCAGGCGCCCGTCACCGACTGGTTCATGGGCGACGACACGCACCACAACGGCGTGTTGTTCCTGCGCGACGCCTTCTCCTTCATCGGCGGCAGTTTCGGCAGGCCGATGGACAATCCCACGACCGAGGCCGCCGCAGCACCTCGTTACGTCCGTACCGACGAATACGATTTCTTTCTGCGCAAGGCTACCGTCGACAGCTTGACGCAGCTTTTGGGCGATACCGTCCGCTTCTGGAACGAGATGATGCGTCATCCCGATTACGACGACTGGTGGCGCGAACGCTGCTCGGTGCGCGCCATGCACGACCTCCGGCCGGCCATACTGGTCGTGGGCGGCCTGTTCGATGCCGAGGATTGCTACGGCGCGTGGACGACCTACGCCTCGATCCGGCGCCAGAGCCCCCGCACGTCGTGCCGGATGGTCGCCGGCCCGTGGGTGCACGGCGGCTGGCGGTCGTCGAACGGCGGCAACCGGCTCGGCAAGATGCGCTTCGGCGACGCGTCGCTGACCGACTACTACCAGCAGCGGATCGAAGTGCCCTTTTTCAATTATTACCTGCTCGGCAAGGGCGACGGCGGCGAGCTGGCCGGCGCTACGATCTTCTTCACCGGTGAGAATCGCTGGCGCACCTTCGAAGAGTGGCCTCCGGCCGATGCGCGCAAGGAGGTTCTCTTTCTTCGCAGCAACGGCGCGCTGTCTGCCGAGAGGCCGATCGAGCGCGAGTCGTTCAGCGGCTATCGCTCCGATCCCGCGTCGCCCGTGCCCTACGATTTCCCGATGCGTGCGTCGCGTGACAAGGCCTATATGGTAGCCGATCAGCGCTTCGCTGCCGGTCGGCCGGACGTGCTGTGTTTCACGACCGAACCGCTGGCAGGCGACGTAACATTCGCGGGCGGCATCCGGGCCGTCCTGCAAGCGGCGATCTCGACGACCGATGCCGATTTCGTGGTCAAGCTCATCGACGTCTGGCCCGATAATACGGAGTATCCGGGTTACCAGATGCTCGTGCGCGGGGACATCATGCGCGGACGTTACCGCCGCAGTTTTTCAGCCCCCGAACCCTTCACGCCGGGCGAGCCGACCGAAGTGGCCTTCACGATGCCCGATATCGCGCATACCTTCCGCAAGGGGCACCGGATCATGGTGCAGGTGCAGAGCTCGTGGTTTCCGCTGGCCGACCGCACCCCCCAGCAGTTCGTCGACATTTACCGCTGCGCGGCCTCCGACTTCATTCCCTGCGACGTGCGTATTTACCACGACCGCCGCCGTCCCTCGCGGTTGGAGGTGCTCCGTTTGCGATAAAGCGGGCCCGGCAGAATCCGCGACGGTCTTCCCGCCGCGGATTTTTTCTTGCCTCCGCCCGCTAACGGCACGTTTTTCGAGAGGGTCGACGTAAACCAAATACGTTTGACTTATGGAGAAAAAAGAACGTTCCCGACCGAGCGGAAAAACTCAGGGGAAACCCGAAAAGCTGACTTCGGTCAACGGCCGGCCGATCGCCGACAACGAGGATTCGCAGACTGCCGGACTGCGTGGCCCCATCGTGTTGCAGGACCCCTGGATGCTCGAAAAGCTCGCGCATTTCGACCGCGAGGTGATTCCCGAACGGCGTATGCACGCCAAAGGCTCCGGCGCCTACGGCACCTTTACCGTGACGCACGACATCACGCGCTACACCCGGGCCTCGATTTTCAGCCGGATCGGCAAGCAGACCGAGTGTTTCGTCCGTTTTTCGACCGTCGCGGGGGAACGCGGTGCCGCCGATGCCGAACGCGACATACGCGGCTTCGCGATGAAATTCTACACCGATGCGGGCAACTGGGATCTGGTGGGCAACAATACGCCGGTCTTTTTCCTGCGCGATCCGGTGCGGTTTCCCGATCTGAACCATGCCATCAAGCGCGATCCGCGCACGGGGATGCGCAGTGTCGACAACAACTGGGACTTCTGGACGCTGCTGCCCGAGGCGCTGCATCAGGTGACGATCACGATGAGCACGCGCGGCATTCCCGCTTCATTCCGCCACATGCACGGATTCGGTAGCCACACGTACAGTTTCTACGACGCCGAGAACCGGCGCACGTGGGTCAAGTTCCATCTGCGCACGATGCAGGGCATTCGCAATCTGACCGACGCCGAGGCGGAAGCCGTCATCGCCAAAGACCGCGAATCGCATCAGCGCGATCTGTTCGAAGCCATCGAGCGGGGCGATTTTCCGCGCTGGCTTTTCCAGATACAGACCATGACCGAAGAGGAGGCGCGCAACTACCGCATCAATCCCTTCGATCTGACCAAAGTCTGGCCGCACGGCGACTTTCCGTTGCAGGACGTGGGTATCCTGGAACTGAACCGCAATCCGGAAAACTTCTACGCCGAGGTGGAACAGGCTGCCTTCAATCCCCTCAATATCGTCGACGGCATCGGCTTTTCGCCCGACAAGATGCTTCAAGGACGGCTGTTTTCCTACGGCGACGCACAGCGCTATCGCCTGGGCGTGAATCTCGATCAGATTCCGGTCAACCGGCCGCGCGTGGCCGTACATTCGTATCACCGCGACGGTGCGATGCGCGTGGACGGCAATTTCGGCGCGACGGTGAGCTATACGCCCAACAGCTACGGCGTATGGTCCGATTCACCCGAATTGAAGGAACCGCCTCTGCCGCTGCACGGACCGGTCGACAACTACGACGAACGCGCCTATGACGACGACTATTACTCGCAACCGGGTGCATTGTTCCGCCTGATGACGCCCGAAGAGAAGCAGGCGTTGTTCGAAAACACGGCGCGCGCCATGGGTGACTGCAAACTCTTCATCAAGCAACGCCACGTGCGCAACTGCTACCGCGCCGACCCGGCTTACGGCAGGGGGCTGGCCGATGCGCTCGGCATCGCTCTGGACGAAGCGCTCGACGAGAAGAACGACCCCGCGCTCCACCCTGCCGCTGCGATGGTTTAATTAAAAAAAGTTAACAACATGGAAAACAAGCTGAAGAATTATCTGAACGACGAACATCTGAGTATCGGTACCCGGGAGTATCTCCGCGTGCTCAATGCCGGCGGTCGTCCTGTGGAATCGCTGCCGGTGGCCGAAGCGCGCAAAGTACTCGCCGACGTGCAGGCGGCCGTAGAAGTCGACTTGTCGGGCATCGACGAGCGGGAGCGCGAAATCGTGGCCGACGGTCACGCACTGACACTGCATCTGGTGCGGCCGCACGGCAGCCGAGGGAGGCTTCCCTACTTCGTCTTCATCCACGGAGGCGGATGGGTGCTCGGCGACTACCCCACGCACCGGAGGCTGATACGCGATCTGGTCGTCGAATCGGAAGTCGCAGCGGTTTTCGTCGACTACACGCCGTCGCCCGAAGCGAAATATCCGCAGGCGGTCGATGAAATTTACGCCGCCGTGAAATGGGTGGCCGAGAACGATGCGGAACTCGACCTCGACCGTCGCCGGATGGCTTTGGTCGGCAACAGCGCGGGCGGAAACATGGCGCTCGCGGCGGCGTTGCTCGCCAAGAAACGACATGCGCCCGCCGTTCGGGCGCTGGTGTTGCTGTGGCCCGTGACGAGCGCCTCCTCCGATTGGAAATCCTATGCCCTCTACGGCGGGGAGCGCTTTCTTACGGCGCCGTTGATGAAATGGATGTTCGACCGATATACGACCGACGCCCGGGCGCGCGAAGAAATTCTCCTGTCGCCTGTCAATGCTTCGCGGGAAGAACTGTTCGGCCTGCCGCCGACACTGATCGCAGTGGCCGAAAACGACATTTTGCGCGACGAGGGCGAAGCGATGGGCCGCCGGTTGGACGAGGCGGGCGTCGAGACGACGACCGTGCGCTTCAACGGCGTCATCCACGATTGGGGAATGCTCAACGGCTTCGCGCGGTTGGCTCCCACCCGCGACCTGATCCTCTTCGCGGCGGCAGTGCTCCGGCATCGTCTGCGCTGACCGTCCCGTTCTCGACGATTCGCCCCTGCCGCGATCTGTTGCGGCAGGGGCGAATCGCGTTCATGACGGAGCCGGCGTCAGCGAGCGTCCCTGTCGATGCTGTTCAGCGCGAAGGCATAGGCCCCCAGCGAAATGGCCCGGCTGGCGCCGATATGCGAGGTCATTACCCCGATGCGCTTCTGCGGATCGTAGACGATTTCACGATCGCTGCCGTAAACCTTGATCCGGCGGGAATCGCCCTGCGCGAAGGCGGCGAACTGCGTCGCATCGTCCAGATCGTAGACCTTCATCTGTACGCGCGGAAGCGTTTCACCCGAAAAGGTATGCAGGGAACCCCGCATTTCGGCCAGCAGCGAAGACAGGATGTATTTGCGCGCAGCGGTAATGCCGCCGCCGATGACGATCAGTCCGTCGATGAGCGTCACGGCGGTGGCCATGGCGTCGCCTGCCACCTCGCCGAACCGCGCGAAAGCGCGCCGCGCCGCATCGGCATCGCCCGGACGCTCCCTCGGCGATCTCGAAAATGGCCTTCGGATCGAGCGTATCGTCGTCGACGCCCGCATACTCGGCATAGAGCCGTTTGACGGCGCGGATCGAGACACCCTCCTCGACGTTGATGTCGGGCAGGTCCTTGTGCCGCAGGCAGAAGGTTTCGACGCACGAGTTGTCGCCGATGTGCAGCCGGTTGTCCGAGACGATCCCCACGCCGAATCCCGTGCCCCACGTGTAGCCGATCAGGTTGCGGAAGCGTTTGGCGCTTCCTGCGGCTTCGAGCCGGGCGTTGATTTCGAGCAATGCACCCGCCAGCGCTTCGCCGTAGGCGTAGAGGTCGCCGTCGTTGTTGATGAAGGTCGGAATGCCGAACCGCTCTTCCAGGAAGTCTTTCAGCGCTACGCCGTCGCGGAACGACGGAAAATTGGGCAGGTATCCGCCGATGATGCCTCGCGGATAGTCCGCCGGGCCGGGAAAGGCGAAGCTGATCGCCGCGGGCTGTTCGGGCAGACGGCCGATGACGGTGCGGAATCCCTCGACCATCGTTTCGAGGCAGCGGTCGAGCCGGTCGGAGTTGGAGGGAAGCGTGATCGGTTCGACGACGAAGCGGTCGCCCTGTACGGCGCCGAAGACGAAATTGGTGCCTCCGGCATCGAGCGTAATGACTATGCGTCGGTCTTTTTCGTACATGAGTTCTCGTTTTATTTAAGGTTTGTCGGTTCGATCGGAAGTGCGGAGCATTCGCTTGATGCTCCGGTTGAATTCGGCGGATGCAAGCAGCTCTTCTATGGTCAGATGCATTCTGTATCGCCAGTAGTTGTTCGGGTCGTCGGGCCGGTTGATTCGCTCCTCGTCGGGATCGTCGCGCCGCAGATCGCCGTCCGTGGCCAGCCAGTCCTGCAACGGCAGTACGGCCAGCATCGACTGCCCGTCGAGCGTGCGGCGGACGATCTGCCGGCACAGCGCAGGCGTACACTCGGCAGGAGCCTTTCCGCAGCGGTGCAGCACCTCGGAGAAATAACGCTGCGTGAGGGCGGTGTCTTCGCACCACCAACTGCGCAGAGGCGACATGTCATGCGTCGAGGTGGTGCCGACCGACAGATAGGGATACTGCCGCGGATCGCCGAACGTCGCGCCGGCGTTTTTGGGCATCCGTTCGATTTCGAGCGAGAGAATCCCCAGACGCTCCATGACCTCCGGTACGCAGGCAGGAATCATCCCCAGATCCTCGCCGCAGGCCAGCATCGCGGTCGCATCAAGCAGCGCAGGGAGTTTGCGCAGCGCTTCGTCGCGCCAGAAGTCGTCGTGGCGACGGTAGAAAAACTCCTCGTACAGCCGGTCGAACGCCCGCTGCTGCGCCGGCGCGAGCCTCCGGTAGGCGAAGGTCGCCTGCGCCGCGATACGCGGATGGTAATGCCCGGGACGTTCACGGTCTTCGAGGAAGAGCACGTCGTCGAGCAGACGCAGCAGTCCGTCGCGGATGCGGCGCTGCCGTCGGTCGGGACTGTCACCGAAAAGCCGCCATACGCCCCGTTGCGTCGCCGCTTCGGGGCACAGCGTGCCGTCGGCGACGTAACGCCGTTTCACCTCCGCCGCGGCGCGGCCGAAGAGTTCGCGCAGTACGTCGTCGGTCGCCTGCGGACGGGTGTAGCGGGCGTCGGGCAGCAGAAACCCTGCGGCGGCCAGCTCCTCGCGCGTGTAGGGCAGCGCCGGCCGGAAACGGCCGAGCAGACCGTGCAACGCATCGGCAGGTATCTCCCAGATGCGGAAGAAACCGAGGATGTGGTCGATGCGGTAGATGTCGAAATACTCCCCCATTTTGCGCAGCCGCGCCCGCCACCAGCCGTAGCCGTCGCGCGCCATCGCCTCCCAGTCGTAGGTCGGGAAGCCCCAGTTCTGCCCCGTTGCGACAAAGGCGTCGGGCGGCGCTCCGGCCTGCCCGTCGAGATGGAAGAGGTGCGGATATTGCCACACGTCGGCGCTCGACGGACTGACGCCGATCGGAATATCGCCTTTGAGGACGACACCCCGCTGCCGTGCGTAACGGCTGGCGTCGCTCAACTGGCTGTGCAGATGATATTGCAGGAAACAGTAGAAATCGATCGCTGCCCGATTCTCGTTCCGGAATACGCGGAGACGCTGTTCGTCGTAACGGGCATAATCGCCCCATTGCCGGAAATCGGCCGTACCGAAGCGGTCGCGCAAGGCGCTGAACGCGGCGTAGGGTTCCAGCCACAGACGGTTCTGCGTCTCGAAGGCGGCATAGCCGTCCGTCGTCCGGACGGTCTCCCACGTCCGGCGGAAAAGCAACCGTGCCCAGTCGAGTTTCAACCGCATGACCGCCTCGTAATCGACGGCGGGCAAGGCGTTGAGCCGTCGTTGCTGGCGACGGTATCGGGCATCGGGTTGCAGTCCCGCCCCGATCAGGCTCAGGTAGAGCGGATGGAGGGCGAAACTCGAAACGGCGTTGTAGGGATAGGAGTCGCTTCGCGTTCCCGTGCGGATCGTATCGTTGACCGGCAACAGTTGTACGACCCGCTGCCCCGTGGCTGCGGCCCAGTCGATCAGTTTCCGCAGGTCGGGGAATTCGCCCGTACCGAAACCCGACGCCGAACGCAGCGAAAAGAGCGGCAGGGCCGTACCTGCGCCGCGCCATGCGGAGGCGTTCGCCTCGCGCAGCCGCAGTCCGGCCACGACGATGCGCTCTCCCGCCGCCGGCAGCCGGTCGCAGCGTCGGTTCTCCCCCTCCTCCCACACGATCGGTCGGCGGGAACGGCGATCGAGCCGCACGAACTTGTATTCGAACGGAGTTGCAGCATCGAGCACGACCCGCCAGAGCGGGAAATCGCTGTCGTCCAGTGCGACGAATCGCTGCCAGCCGCCCAGTTCGGGCGCATTGCCGGCGATGGCCAACACTTCGTCGGGGCGCACGGTCGGCGCTTCTACTTGCAGTTCCAGCCGCCCCTGCCCCTCGTCGAACGGTTTCCCGTCCGCCGGTCGAGCGAAGATCGCCCGCGTAAAGGCCGAGGTGTAAAACGGCGCATCCGTAGGCCGATCCGACCAGCGGTCGCAGACCGACATCCGCTCTGCGCCCCGCTGCGGAATCACCTGACGGTGGGGCCGCCATTCGCGGCGGATCGTCCGCCCGTCGGCCTCCACTTCGTAACCGTATTCGACGTCACCGGCTGCAAGCGTCGTGCGGCATCGCCATACGCCGTCGCTCCGGTACTCCATCGCAATGCGCCGTTCGCCGCTGCACCAGACGAGCCGCTGCCCCCACTCCGTGCGGTATTCGATCTCGAAAATCACCTCCATGCTTACTCCTCTTTCCGGATCAAGTCGGCCGTTTCGGCCCGCGTGAATGCGATCAGCGCATCGGGTGCGATCCGGATCTGCAAACCGCGCACGCCCGCGCTCACATAGATCTCGGACAGACCGAGGCACGACGAATGAATATAGGTGGGAAAGGCACGTTTCATGCCGATGGGCGAACAGCCTCCCCGGATATAGCCCGTGACGGGCAGCAGCTCCTTCATCGGGATCAGGTCGGCCTTCTTGTTGCCCGACACGCGGGCGGCCGCTTTCAGGTCGACCTCGTGGTCGCCCGGCACCACGCAGACGAAATAACCGCTGCGGTCGCCCTTCAATACGAGCGTTTTGAAGACGCACTCGATCGCCTCGCCCAGCTGTGCGGCGACGTGCGTGCACGACAAGTCCTCTTCGTCCACTTCATACGGAATCAGCGTATACGGTATCTTCGCCCGGTCGAGCAGACGGGCGGCGTTGGTCTTTTCGATTTTTTTCGCAGCCATCGAACAAAAATAGCGATTTTACGGTTATTTCTCGTCGATCTGCCGGAAAAAAGTTATCTTTGTAATCTGGGAAATTAAAACAGTTATCGTCATGAGCAACATTACGATCGTCGGCGCCGGTATGATGGGGTCGGCACTGGCCTTTCCCGCACGGGAAAACGGCCATCGCGTCCGGTTGACCGGCACGCATCTGGACAGGGAGATTATCGCCGAATCGAAGCGGACGGGCAAGCATCCGAAATTCGACAAGCCGTTTCCCGCAGGCGTCGAGTATTTCTATTTCGAAGAGCTCGCCGAAGCGCTCGAAGGGGCCGACATGGTCATCTGCGGCGTGAACAGCTTCGGCGTGGACTGGTTCATGCAGGAGGTGCTCCCCCACATTCCCGACACGACGCCCGTGCTGTCGGTTACCAAGGGCCTCGTCGCCTACGACGACGGCACGCTCATCAGCTATCCCGAGTATTGGGAGCGCAGCATCGCGCCCCGCAAGATGAACCTGAACGCCGTGGGCGGTCCCTGCACCAGCTACGAACTGGTGGCGCACGACCAGACGATCGTCACCTTCTGCGGCCGCGACATGCAGACGCTCGAAACGCTGCGCGGGCTGATGTGCACCGACTATTACCACATTCACCTCTCGACCGAGGTGATGGGCGTCGAAAGCGCCGTAGCGCTGAAAAACGCCTATGCCCTGGGCGTGGCGCTGGCCGTCGGGCTCAACGAGAAGGTCAACGGCGTGGGCTGCACGCCGCACTACAATTCGCAGGCGGCGATGTTCTACCAGAGCGTCAAGGAGATCCGCAAGCTGCTCACCTACCTCACGGGCAACGACCGGCAGATCGATTCGGCGGCCGGCGACATGTACGTCACCATCTTCGGCGGCCGCACGCGCCTGATCGGCACCCTGCTGGGGCGCGGATACGGCATCGACGAGGCGCTGGCCGAACTGAAAGGCGTGACGCTGGAATCGCTCGTCATCATCGGCCGGATCAACAAAGCCGTCAAAAAGCTGGCGCAGGACGGCAAGCTCGATGCTGCCGAATTCCCGCTGCTGATGCACATGGATGCCATCATCGAGGGAAAGGCCACCTCGGAAGAGATTCCGTGGGAACGTTTCACGAACTGATCGCCCGGCGGACGGAATATTCCCGCCGGCAGGAGCGCATCCGGTCGGCGGGAGTTTCGAATCCCCACGACAGACATTACGAATCCGGCTGCGGCCGCAGATTTTTCGAAAAACATGATAAAAGGAGCATTGTTCGACATGGACGGCGTGTTGGTCGACAACATGCGCATCCATGCCCGGGCATACGATATTTTCTATGAACGCCACGGCGTCGGTAACCGGCAGAACGTGCTGAAAGAGTTCAGCGGACTGGGCAACGACGAGATCATGCAACGGCTCTTCACACCCGAACGGCTCGCCGAACTCGGCGGCTGGCAGGCGCTCAGCGAGGAGAAGGAGGCGATCTACCGCGAACTCTACGAACCGCTCATCCGGCCGACCGCCGGATTGCTCGATTTTCTCGAAGCGCTCCGCCGGGAGGGAATCGCCTGTGCCGTAGGCTCGTCGGCCGAGATGCGCAACATCCGTTTCGTCTTCGAGAAGTGCGGCATCGAGTCCTACTTTCAGACCGTGGTCAGCAGCGAGCAGGTCACGCGCTGCAAACCCGATCCGGAGATCTACCTCAAAGCGGCCGAAGCGTTGCGACTCCGCCCCGAGGAGTGCGTCGTATTCGAAGATGCCCGTGCGGGTATCGAGGCGGGCGATCGTGCCGGCATGAAGGTCGTGGCTCTCGCCACGACCCTGTCGCGCGAAGAGTTGGAACGGACGGCCGCGACGCTCGTGATCGACGACTTCACGCAGATGAGCGTCGAGCGGCTCCGGTCGCTTTAATTTAAGGAGTGCTGTTCGGCGCGGGTTACAACAACGCTTCGAATTGGCGCATGGTCTGCTCGGCCGAGAAGAGTCCTGTTCGCTTGAAACCCTGTTCGCGGTAATGCGCGCGCAGGGTTTCGTCGTCTACCATGCGGCGCAATCCTTCGAAAATCTCCACGTCGGAGTGGCCGGTGACGATGCCGTAGCGGTCGTCGGCGAGGAACTCCTCCGACGCACTCGTGCGGGTGGCGACGATAGGAACGCCCAACGTCATCGCTTCGCAGATCACCAGCGAAGCCGCCTCCGATTTCGACGTGCTGACAAAGACGTCGGACGCCTTCATGAAGGGATAAGGAGGCTTCCGGAACCCCAGAAAACGGACGGAATCCTGCAATCCCAGTTCGTCGCGCAATCGTTTGAGCGGCTCCTCCATCGCCCCTGCGCCTACGATCTGAAACCGCAGACGATAACCGGCATCCTTGAACATCCGTGCCACGCGAACGAGCCGGTCGTGGCTCTTCACCTCCGACAGACTGCCTACTGCCGTTATGGTGAACCCATCGTGCGGAACGGCCGCGGCATCGGCCTGCCGGCGAATGGAATCGCCGTCTATAATATTGTATATTACCGTCTTGGGAACATCGATACGGTACATCCGCTCGAAACTCTCCTGCGTGATGTGCGAACAAAAGACGATCGTATCCATGCGGCCGTAAGCCAGTTCCTCGTCGCGGTCGCTGCGAAACGTCTTACGCGTCCAATGGAAGAGCCGCAGATCGCAATGCAGCCAGGCCACGTTTCGTTCGGCACGGTCGCGCACCATGTCGTGAAACAACAGGGCATCGCCTTCCAGAAACGAGACGATCGCGTCGTAACGCCCCCGTATTTTCCGGCGGGCCCTTAACCGCAACAAGGTGCGTATGCCGTGGTTGCGATAGAGTTTCAGCGATTTGCGGTGCACGAAATTCCGCTCCCGTTCATAGAGCCAGAAGACCCGCACCTCGGGCGGGACGTCGCTCAGATAGCAGCCCTCGTGGAAGACCAGGCACAGCGATACTTCGTAGCGCGTGTAGTCGATATGGCGCAGGAACTCGATCAGCGCCTTTTCGGCACCGCCGCCGCCCAGCGAATTGATGATGAACAGGATTTTTTTCATCTCATCTCTTTTTACGGAACACGAAATGGGTCAGGTAGTACCAGCCGTAGTGCTTCACGACCCGCCGCAAGCGCTTTCGCGTCGCCGGCGGAAGCTGCGCTTTCACCTCGTACATCCGCGCCAGTTTCCGGCGCATATCCGCGACGGCCTCCGCGAAATCGGGGGCATGTCTGCGGCGCATCGCCTCCCGGAAATTGTAAAGGCAGTTGCGCACCAGCTTGTCGCAGATCGCGTCTTGCTCAGTCCGACCCTCGAACAACCGCTGCCGGCGGACGAACTCGAAACGCTCGAAATTGGCCAGAAAGAAGTGGTAATGCTTCGGTGCGCTGAACGAGTGGCAAATGCTGCCGTCGCGCTGGACATAGTGGTAGCAGACCTTCTCCACATGGGCGATCCTCCGGCATCGGGCGACCCATTCGTGGACGACGCGGTGATCCTCGAACCAGACGTCGAGCGGGAATTGCAGTCCCTCGAACAGCGTCCGGTCGAAAAGTTTGGTGCAGGCCGAAGCGCTGATGCGTTCGAGCAGCAGGTCGCACAATACCTCGTCGGGCGTGCGGACGGTCACCGGCCCCGCGGATTCGGCCGGCTGCGGCGTCCCCTCCTCTTCGTAGATCAGGTCGCCGTAGGCGATTTGCGCCCCGCTTTCGACCGCAGCGTCGTAGAGCCGCCGGAACATGTCGGGTTCGATGTAATCGTCGCTGTCGACGAATCCCACGTAGGGAGCCGTCGCAACGGCCAGCCCCGCATTGCGGGCACGCGACAACCCCGCTTCGGCGAGGTGCAGCACACGGATGCGCGCATCCGCAGCCGGATAGGCATCGCACAACTCGGGGGAGGCGTCGGTCGAACGGTTCTCGACCAGAATGATCTCGATGTCGCGGAGCGTCTGCGCCCGGACCGATTCGACGCAGCGATCGAGCCACTGCGCCGTATTGTGCACCGGCACGATCACGCTGACTTTCGGGGATGCGGTCGCGCTCATCGCTCGTCCTCCTCGATTGCCCGCAGCGTCGCCGCAAGGTATTCCCCCCCCCATTTCATATCGGGTTCGAGATGGTTGCCTTCGGCCCATTCGTTCCATGCGTTGATGAAGACGAAATTCTCCTCCGACGAATAAGGTTTGAAGCGGCGCAGCACCTCGCGCAGCCAGCGGCCGTATTTCTCGGGCGTGGCATTGTGGAACAGGAACATCCGCTGCTTGCGCCGCGCCGTGTTGTCCCACGACGGCGTCACCGAAGGGTAAAGTTTATAATCGGGAGCCGGACGGCTCAGGCTGTATGCGACGTAGGCGTCGTAATCGGCTTTGCGCATCCTGCGGCGGTCGCCCCACAATTTGCGCAGGTGGTACATGAGCTTCTGCCGCCACGGACGATGCTCCCAGAAATCGGTCATCGCAGGAGTGAAGGGCTGGAACTCGATCGCAGCGTCGAATCCGACCGCCAGCTCTTCGCGTCCGGCGGCGTTGAAACTCTCCACGCGGCAGAGATAGAGTTCCACGCCGCGGGCGGCCGCCTCCTCGCGCCACACCTCGATCGTGCGCCGCATGTCCGGAAAGAGCGACGAACGGTAGACGGCGAAGACCGGCTTTCCGTCGACACGGATGTAGCGCGGATCGCGGAATACCTCGTCGAGCAGATAGCGGATGTGCGCGCGGTCGTCCTCCTCGGAGTACTCCTGCCGGATCAGTACCTCCTGCTCGCCGCCGTCCCACGCCCGCGTCCAGTTCTCGTTGGCCCAGCAGAGCATGAAGGGGAAATCGGGCTTCCCCGAAGCGAGCATCTCCTCCACGGGACGCTGCATCAACCGGTGACCGTTGAACCAATAGTGATAGTAACAGAATCCCGACAGCCCGTAGCGTTCGGCCAGCGCCGCCTGCTGCTGGCGCACTTCGGGCACACGCAGGTCGTAGAACCCGAGATCGGCCGGCAGGTGGGGCTGGTAATGCCCCCGAAAGAGCGGCCGTGCCTTCACCACGTTGCGCCACTCCGTGAATCCGGCGCCCCACCACCGGTCGTTCTCCGGGAACGGGTGGTACTGCGGCAGGTAGAAGGCTATCACTCTCTTGGCATGTTGCTTCATACGATTCGTTTTAGCGGAGCTCTCCGGCGCGCGGCACGTTCCGTCCGCAGCGACCGGCAACATCGGGTTTCATGCGCTTTCCGGAACTCCGATTCCATCCGCAAAAATAGCAATTTAATCCGAATCTTCGGTTATTCCCGACCGCAAGAACCGGTTGCGAAGTCATTTTATTTCCGCCTGGCCGTCGAATTCCGGGAATTCCGCGACGCATGTCGGCAAGCGATGCAAAGTTTTTCACCGTGAGGAACACGGGATCGTATTTTTTCGTATTTTTGCGCCCGATAAAAATCCGAACCCGATGCCGCGCGGAATTCTTACCATCCTGCTGCTTGTCTGCTCCAACGCCTTTATGACGCTGGCGTGGTACGGGCACATCGTATTCAAGTCGAAACTCGAACGGGTGTCGCTCGCAGCCATCGTGCTGCTGAGTTGGGGCGTCGCCCTGTTCGAATACTGTTTTCAGGTTCCGGCCAACCGGATCGGCAGCGTCGAATACGGGGGGCCGTTCACGCTGTGGCAACTGAAAGTGATTCAGGAGGTAATTACGCTTATCGTCTTCTCCTCTTTCGTGTTGTTTTTCAGCAAGAACGAATCGCTTCAATGGAATCACATCGCAGGGTTCTGCTGTCTGGTACTGGCCGTCTATTTTATTTTCAGGCCGTAGACGGACGCCGAAACGACCAAAAAGGCCCCGACGTGCGGTCGGGGCTTTTTGCTGTCCGTTTACCGGATGAAATTCGTCCGGACAGGCTCCTCCGGTTCCGGAAGAGGTATCTTGCCCGTTTGGATATTTTTCAGCAGCCACGCCATGTTGTCGCCCAGTGTGCGCATGGTCTGCATACCTTCGGCATCCTGCGTCGCTTCGCCGGGCAGCCGGCCGTGTACGCTGTTCCAGTATTGCGACGATACGACGGGCATGTTGTTGATAGTGAAATACTTGTTCAACCTGTCGAACGTCGCGCTCGCACCGCCGCGCCGGCAGACGGCTACGGCTGCTGCCGGCTTGAAGCGGAGCAACTCCCCTGCCGAGTAGAAGAGCCTGTCCAGAATCGCGCACAAGGAACCGTTCGGGCCGGCGTAGTAGGTCGGCGAACCGACGACGAGACCGTCCGCTCCGGCCAGTTTTCCGTGCAGCGTATCGTACAATTCGTCCCGAAAGACGCAGCGGCCGAGCTCGCCGCATTTGTTGCAGGCGATGCAGCCCTGCACGGCTTTCGTGCCGATCGAGACGATCTCGGTCGTAATTCCCTGCTTTTCGAGCGCCGAAGCTACCTCGGAGAGTGCAAGAAACGTATTCCCCTGTTTACGGGGACTTCCGTTAATGAGTAAGACTTTCATAATCTTGTTTTTTATTGTCATTCGTTCGGATCGGCCGGTCGATCGCCGCCGGACTCTTTCCGCCACAACTGATAGCTGTTCACGAAGTTCTGCCACACGATATAGGCCGTCGGAGCGACCGACGAGATCGGATCGAGAAACGATTGCGCCATCCAGACGGCCAGCACCGTATTCTTCTGTCCGAGCGACTGTCCGCCGGCGACCGCATCGCCGTAGCGACGTCCCAGCCAGCGGCCGAACCTGAACTGCACGAGGCAGATCACGAGCGCCGTGGCAGCCAACGCGGTCTCGACGGCGCCGTCGGCCTCGGGATGATCCAGAATGAAGGTCGTCGTGCGGCCGATGATGACCGTCAGCGACACGAGCCACAGGTAGAACGAAATCTGACTGTGGGCGGCCACCCAGCCGCTTACCTTCGGTATTAAGGCGCGGCAGCCCTGTGCGGCGGCGAAGGGCAGGATCAGCAACGGCGCGACCCTGGCCAGTATGACGGCCAGCGAGCAGTCGCCGCTGCCGACCACCGAGAGGATGAAGGGTGCGACGACGGCGATCGTCATGTTGCAGAGCAGGCTGAACGTGGTCATCGAAACGATGTCGGCGCCCAGCATTCCGCCGATCACGACGGCGGCCATTGCGATGGGTGTCAGCACGCAGATCATCCCGCCTTGCGCTACTGTCGGGCTGAACGGCAGCAGAATCCCGTAAACGGCCACGCTGAAAACGATCTGCGCCGTCAGCAGCCAGAGGTGAAGCGGTTGCAGCCGCATACTGCGCACGTCGACGCGGCAGAAGGTGAAAAAGAGCATCAGGAAGATGAGCGACGGGGTAATCATTCCGCCGCTGGCCGTTTCCAACGCCGCGATCGGCCGGCAGAACATCGCCCCGACCACCATACCGAGCGGCATCGAAACGGTGCGGAGGTTATGCGGATGCGGGAAGGTCATCTCAGCCCAACAGCTCCCGGACTTTGGCCGAAATGTCCTTGCCGTCGGCCTGTCCGGCAAGCCGCTTCGAGGCAACGCCCATGACCTTTCCCATCTCCTTGACCGAGGTGGCGCCCACTTCGGCGATGACGGCACGCACGGCTTCGGTCAACTCCTCGGGCGACAGCTGCCGGGGCAGGAACTCCTGCATCACGGCCACCTGCGCCAGCTCCTCCTCGGCCAGATCGGCACGGTTCTGCTGGCGGTAAATCTCGGCCGAGTCGCTCCCCTGCTTGGCCAGCTTGGCGATGATCTTCACCACGTCGGCATCGGGCAGTTCGACGATCTCCGTACCGGCGGTTTTCGCCTCGATGATGTACTTCTTGATGTTGCGCAGCGTTTGCAGACGCACGGGCTCCTTGGCCTTCATAGCCTCCATGATACCCTTCGAGATTTGTTGTTCGAGTGACATAACAGGTAATACTATTTAATTTGTTGTAAACATACTATTTGCGCGGTTCTAGAAAATTCATGATCTGCTGCATCAGCCGGTCGCGCTGTCCCTCGTCGACGATCGCCTCGAACGGGAATCCCATCGCCAGCGAACGGTAGTCGCCCGTGTAGCCCACGGCGGCGGTCTGGTCGCCGTCGTCGTACCGCATGACGGTGAACCCACCCCCGACCGGACGCAGCGCGTCGGGAGCCTCGACGGGATAGAAGTCGCGGCACGGCTCGGTGTTGAAATAGAACCGTTCGCGATCCATGCGGGCCGGCGAAGCCACGATGCGCGCCTCGCCCCGGCGCGAAGCCTGTCCCCCGCGATAATCGTACCGAAGAACCGACTTCACGAATGCCCGCTCTTCATCCGTCGACGCAGGCGACCGCCACGGATCGGTGGCGATGAAACTGCCCGACACGAAGAGCGAACGACCCGAAGCGGTGAACTCGCCGAGTGCACGCCGCAACCCCTCGGGAAAGACGCGGAACTCGACGCCGCTCGTGCCGCGCCCCATTTCGACGGAGCGTTGTTTGCCGAAAATCACATCCATGAAGAAGTAGTCGTCGGTCTTCACCTCCCCCTCAGCCAGCGCCGCGGCCGAAGCGGAACAGAAGGAGTAGCCCGCCCGCACGATCGATGCGCCGTGCAAACGCGGATAGTCGAACGTATTGCCGCCTATGACCTGCGTGGCGTAATCGCTGTAACACGATCCGAGCGCCTCCTCGTCGTTCTCCGCCTCGGTGAAACGCCGGTCGAACACCCGCTGTTCGCCGATGAACGAAATATCGTGCCGGTCGGCTACCCCGCTGTCCAGTCTGCGGTAGAAACCCGCCAGCGAATCGCCCTGGATGCTCAGCGGCGCGCTCACGCGGTCGAAGCCGTTGACCACCAGCACGCGCCCCTTCGGTTCAGGCACCCATGCCGCCGAGAGCGTTTCGCTCGGAAAACTCTCGCCGCCGGCGTTGGTCGCCGTGACGCGGTAGCTGTAAATTACGCCCGGTTCCTGTCGCACGACGGTCGATGTCCCGTCGACCGGCACGCCGTTGTCGAAATCGCCGTCGCCGATACGGGTGTAGAGAACATATCCCGTCGGCGAAGCGCTCGCTTCGAGCGGATCCTCCACGCCGTGCCATTGCAGCCGCACTTCGTCGTCGCGTTCGGCGAAGACGGCCGAAAATCCTTCGACGGGCAGAGGCTGGACGACGCAGGGACGGCCGTACTGGAAGCTGACGTGGCGCAGGATCGCCTTGTAGATCGCACGCGACACGAGGAATTTGAAGCGCGGATCGCTGCCGTAACGCATGTCGGCGAAATTTTGGTGCGACAGCAGTTCGAGCAGCATCGTCGGCGCCGCAGGAACGCGCGCTTCGTAGTAGGAGCGATTCCACAATCCGCGCCGGCGCCATTCGGGTTCGTAGGTGGCGCGGATGTCGCCGACGATCTGACTCATCACCAGATCGGTCAGGTCACGCGACAGGTAGCGGCTGGCACCCCCTTCGAAGCGGCCGCCGTTCTCCTGTGTGAAGTAGATGCCCAGCGTGCCGATCGTCTCGTCGTTGCGGCGCACGCCGGCGTCGGAGTGGAAGGCCAGCGCCATGTCGACGGGAATGTTCAGACCTTCTTCGTCGGGCAGCCGTTCGGAGCCGCCCATGAGCGCGTTGACCCAGTGGGCGCGCGACATGTAATCCTCCTTGTAGTCGTCGAGCCCCTCCTTCTGGCGGTAAACCGTTTCGGGAAATCCCGCCCATTGCAGCCAATAGCGGGCGCCCTCGCAGAAACGGGGATAACCGCTCGGCTCGCAGAAATAGTCGGTATCCTGCGTGCGGAACTCCACAGCAGGCGTGCGGGCGACGTTGCCCATGCCGCCGCCGATCTTCACGGCGTCGGCCGTCACGACGCGGTTCTTTTTCGACGAGCGGTTGCTCAGCGTGACCAACGCAGGATTTTGTCCCGCCGCGAAGCGGAATGTCCCCAGATAGATCCATGTGCCGCCGCCCATGGTCTGATTGACCGCGAAACGGCTCTCGCCGCCCAGATGGCGCACCGTGTAGAGGGCATCCTCCGAACTGCGTTCGACCGTCTTGTAGGAGACGTAGACGGCGTATTCGCCGCTCGCGGGCAGGTCGGCGCTCCATTCGGCACGGCTCTCGCGGCCGTCGGTTACGGTCTGCACGCCACGTGCCGTCCCCTCCGCAAAGGGGTTCTGGCACTCGACGTAGACCTCGCGCCGGTGTGCGAATCCCGTTCCCGCGTCGAACCAGCGGCGGTCGCCGGTGAATTCGACGTAGGACGATCCTTCGTCCACGCCCGCATCGTTGTCGGCGATCGCCTCCTCGGTCTGCACGTCGCGTTCGCGCGGCAACAGCACGTTGGCACCCGCCAGTTCGAGCATCGGCACCAGATAAGGCAGCACGTAACTTTGCGTGTAGAGGTCTTCGCAGGTCTCCCACAGCCGCGAACGCTGCCAGCGCCAGCGGTTCTCCTCCTGATCGAAATAGCGGCCGTGGCTCTGCCACATCGCTATGTGGCGCCCCGCGAGTCCGTGCGTCGGTTTCACGGGCGACGACAGGCGGGTCACCAGCGGACGGTCCGAACGATTGGTGAAGGTCTTGCCCCGGCTGCCGCTGCGGTAGATCTGCGGAATCAGCTCCTCGATCGGGTGCTTGTCCGTCACGAGCGACAAGCGCCGACGGGCGAGCGAGGCGGGCAGCAGGCTGCGGATCGAGTCGTAGATCGCCGCCACGCTCCGCTCGCGGAAGGGATAGTAGGACATGCCGATCGAGGCGTAGAGCGTCAGGCGGTTGCCTGCGTCGACGACCTGTGTGACGTTCGTCTTGCAGCCCGCCACCTCGCGGTCGAGGATGCGGGTGAGCATTTGCGAAATCTCCTTCCGCTTTTCGGCCGAGAGGCCTTTGGCCGCAGCCGGAACGACCGACAGCAGCAGCGGCAGGAAGAGGATAAGGAGTCTGTTTTTCATCATTTTTTACGAACCAGCAGCAACATGCCCAGCATGGTGAACAGGGCGTTGTAAATCAACAATTCGAAACCGATATGGTAACTCCACCACACGCGGACCGCATATTGCAGCGATGCGCTCAGCAGCGGCGCCGCAACGGCCGCGAATGGTACCCAACGGTCGCGCACCCGACAACGGGTGAACATGCCGAAGGCGAACATTCCCAGAATCGGGCCATAGGTGTAGCTCGCCACCTTGTAGACAAGGTTGATGACGCTGTCGTTGCCGAAGGCCTCGAAACAGAGGATCAACAACCCCATGAGCACGGCCATGCCCACGTGCACCCGCCGGCGGACGCGGGTCAGCCGGCGTTCGTCGTAACGGCGCGTACCCTCCAAGATATCGACCGTAAAGGAGGTGGTTAGCGCCGTGAGCGCCGAACCCGCCGCCGAATAGGTGCTCGAAATCAGTCCCACGACGAACAGGATACCGACGGCCGCCGGCAGACCGCCACCGACGGCGACGAGCGAGAAGACCTGGTCGCTCTTTTCGGGCATCGAAAGGGCATTGGCATCCATATAGAGGTAGAGGAAGACGCCCAGCATCAGGAAGAGGTAGATGACCACCATCTGACTGAGTGCCGTCAGCACGATGTTTTTCTGCGAATCGCGCGGCGAGGCGCAGCTCAGATTGCGCTGCATCATGTCCTGATCGAGCCCCGTCATGGCGATGAGCGTGAAGACGCCGGCCCAGAACATCTTCCAGAAATAGTGCGCCGAACGGGGATCGTCGAAGAAGAAAACCTGCGAGTAGGGGCTTTGCCGCACGGCTTCGAGCGCCGCAGGGAACGTCAATCCCAGTTCCCGCACGATGAATACGATGCAGAGCACGACGCTTCCGACCAGGCAGACCGTTTTGAGCGTGTCGGTCCAGATCAGCGACTTGACGCCGCCCTGCTGCGTATAGAGCCAGACGAAGAACATCGTGACGGCCATGTTGACCCAGAACGGCAGTCCGTAGTGGTCGAAGACGAGCAGCTGCATGACGGCGCAGACGACATAGACGCGCAGTGCGGCGCCGAGCGATTTGGAGATGAAGAAGAACCAGGCCCCCGTGCGGTGGGAGCCCACGCCGAACCGGTCGTCGAGATACTCGTAGAGCGACACCACTTTCATCTTATAGAAGAGCGGGATCAGCACGAAGGCGACGACCATCTGCCCTACCGTGAATCCCAACACCATCTGCATGTAGGAGAAGGAGTCGGCGGCCACCGACCCGGGCACCGAAATGAAGGTCACGCCCGATATGGCTGCGCCGATCATGGCCAGAGCGGCCATATACCATGGAGTGCGGCGGTTGCCCGTGAAGAAACCGGCGTTGTCGGCCTTGCGGCCCGAAAGGTAGGCGACGACGAACAGGACGGCGATGTAGACGGCGACCGTGAGGATGACTGCTGCTGGGGTCATGAGGCGTTTTTTTAGTTCGGGCGGAGCACCCTTCGCTCCAAAAGAGCAAAGTTAGTAAAAAAATCCGCGTTTCCGCCATACCGGAACGAAGTCGGAACCTGCCGGTGGTTACGGATTGCAGAGGGAATACGGAAAAATCGGAGACCGTGTTATCTTTTTCGAGGTTTTATTTGTTTATTAAAAGAAATTGGCTACATTTGTTATAAAAATAACAGTAAATCGATCACGACACATAAATTCATCAAAATTAACTTTATCGTTTAATTATGGCAAAAACTCTCAAGATCCGGGATCTGACGCTGCGCGACGGACAGCAGTCTTCGTTCGCGACGCGTATGACGCAGGCGCAAATCGATCGATGCCTACCCTACTACAAGGACGCGAATTTCTACGCGATGGAAGTATGGGGCGGCGCCGTGCCCGATTCGGTGATGCGGTATCTGAACGAAAACCCGTGGACGCGGCTCGAAACGATCCACAAAGCCGTGGGCGGCGTATCGAAACTGACCGCGCTCTCGCGCGGCCGCAACCTCTTCGGGTATGCCCCCTATACCGACCAGATCATCGACGGATTCTGCCGCAATGCCATCCAGAGCGGCCTGGGCATCATGCGTATCTTCGATGCACTGAACGACGTGAACAACGTGAAATCGACCATCAAATACGTCAAGCAGTACGGCGGCATCGCCGATTGCGCGGTCTGCTATACGGTCGATCCGAAATACCCCGAACCGGGATTCTTCGCGCGACTCATGGGGAAGAAGAAACCCCGCCCGGTCTTTACCGACGCCTACTTCCTCGACAAGGCGGAACAGATGGCAGCACTCGGCGCCGACATGATTACGATCAAGGACATGTCGGGCCTGATTCCGCCGATGCGCGTGAGCGGGCTGGTCAAGTTGCTCAAACAGCACGTCGACGTACCGATCGATTTCCACACCCACTGCACACCGGGTTACGGTCTGGCATCGGTCCTGAGCGCCATTCTGGCCGGAGCCGACATCGTCGACACCAACTGCTGGTACTTCGCCGAAGGCACGGGTGCGCCGGCCATCGAGTTGATCTACGTCTTCTGCAAGAAGTTAGGCATCGAATTGCAGGCCAACATGGAGGCCGTAGCGAAGATCAACGGCGAACTGAAAGAGATCCGCCGCGAACTGGAACTTTCGGTTTTCGGAGCGGAAAAGCCCGCACCGAAAGCCTTCGACCCGCTGACCGACACCCTGCCCGCCGAGATCGACGCCGAATTCGACAAGGCGATCGCTGCGGCCAAGGCCGGCGACGAAGCGGCGCTGCTGGCGGCCTGCCACAGGATCGAAGCCCATTTCGGATTCCCCGCTCCCAACGAGCTGGTGAAGAACGCCGAAATTCCCGGCGGCATGTACTCCAACATGGTGGCGCAGCTCAAACAGCTCAAAGCCGAGGAGATTCTGCCCCGAGCCATGGAGCTGATCCCCACGGTGCGTCTGGCGGCCGGACTGCCGCCGCTGGTAACCCCCACGTCGCAGATCGTCGGCGCTCAGGCCGTCGCCTGCGCGATGGACGAGAAGGCCGGCCGGCCGATGTATACGACCAAGAGTTCGCAGTTCGTGGGGCTCGTCAAGGGCGAATACGGCAAGACCCCCGTTGCGATCGACCCCGAATTCCGGCTGAAAATCGCCGGCGTGCGTGAGGAGACGCCTTACGACACCTCGAAATACCAGATGCAGCCCAATCCCGAACTGCCCGAAGCCGGAGGGGTGAAACTCGCCGAGAACGAAAAGGAGGTGCTGCTGCTCGAATTGTTCCCGATGGTGGCGAAAACCTATCTGACGGGAGTGAAGGTGAAGGCATACGAGGCGAAGAAGGCCGCCGAAGCGCCGAAAGCGGAGACGAAGGCCGAGGAGGCCCCCGCCGGACAGCCGATCACGGGCAATACGGTCAACGCACCGCTGCCGGGCCGTATTCTGGAGATCAAGGTCAAAGTCGGCGACAGCGTCAAGGCCGGTCAAGAGATCGCCGTGCTCGAAGCGATGAAGATGGAAAACTCCATCGTATCCGATTACGCCGGAACGGTGAAGCAGATTCTGGTGAAAACCGGCGACAACGTACAGACCGACGCCGCGCTGATCGAGGTGGAGTAACCGGATTTGAAACTCCATCGAATAAGGAGAGAATCTTTCGAGGATTCTCTCCTTAATTCATTATCTTTGGTTTGCGCCGTTGAGACTCCCGCTAGGCCGACACTTGCTTCCGCACTCGATTTTCGTATCTTTGGCTGACGCCTTAGATACTCCCGTTCGGCAACGTTCGAATCAATTTGACATTGCCCTCGCCTATTCGTATCTTTGGACAAACGTTTTCGCTATGAAACGATCGATCGCTGCCTTCTTGATTTTATGCTCCGTATTCGGGATACGGGCGCAATGTCGCAATTTCCACCTCTACCGTAACGAGCAGGGAAAACAAGGCGTAATCGACGGGCGCCGCAATGTATTCGTCCCGGCCCGCTACGACACGCTGATCATGCGGGACACGATTTGGGCGAATTGGTTCGGCGATTTCGAAAAACACGCAGGTCTCTATGTGCATATCGACGGATTGACGCCGATGAACCGGTTCGGATACCTTGCCCGTCAGGACGGGAAGTGGGGTTTCGTCGCGGCCGACGGCAAGACGCTTATTCCCGCAGTCTACGACACGATATGGCCCTGTGAAATCACCGAACGATACATCGTGCGGCGGAACAGGAAATACGGCATGATCGATTGTCGCGGTTTTCAGGAGCTGTTTCCGTGTGACTACGATTCGATCCGGTGTCGAAAGACAGATCGGGAGTTCTCCTATTGTTCGGACAACGACTCGACTTATCTGCTCGGCGTAAAGGTAGAAACATGGCGCGACGGGCGTTTTGAATCGCGCGATTTCCCGGCGGAATACACGCCGCTCTCGCCGGCAGACTGGAAATCGCTGCTGAATCCGTGACGTATCGCGGAACTACGGCCGATGCGGTCGGCCGTGCGCCCGCAGCTACTCTTCCGGCGCAGCGTTCTGCCGTTGCAGGTACTCCCCCACAATACGGGCCGCACAAGCGACGAGTTCGACGCAGGGGCGCTTTTTGTAATATTCGGCCGTCCGTTCCGCAGGCACGGGTTCCTCCTTGCGGCAGGCGAGCCCCAGCAGTTCGCGGCAGACGATCGCACCGTTCTCGGCGCGGAACCGCTCGGCGAACTCCTGTACGAGCGCGTAGGTCGCGGCTTTGGCCTGCCGGGCGGCCGGATCGGGGCAGGGTGCGAGGAAACCGGCGATGAGCGACATGCCGCTCACAGCCCCGCACACCTCCCGCAGCCGTCCCATGCCTCCTCCCAGCGGCCCCGAGATCGTCGCAGCGAGTGTCGATTCTACCCCCAGCAGGTCGTTGTAGGCCAAAAACACGGACTGCGAGCAATTGTATCCCTGCCGAAACAGATCGCGGGCCTTCTCCACCCGCTCTTCGAGTATGAAATCCATCGGTTACGTGCTTAAATTTTCCGCAAAGATAGTACAAAATATTCTTTCGCAGCACATGCCGGAACCGCATGGCCGGAGACGACAACGCCCGGGCGGACCCGGGCGAAGCGCCACTTAACAAAATTCAAAAAATAACGGCAGTTATTGTTCTTCGTTGCTGTAAATCGTATTTTTCACATCATTCAGTTCGACCAGTTTGTTGACGATCGCATAGATGGTCAGGCCCGCCGGCGAATGTATCTGCAATTTGGCCGCAATATTGCGCCGGTGCGTGATGACCGTATGCGCCGAAATAAACAGGCGCTCGGCGATCTGCTTGTTGGTCAAACCCTTCACCACCCCGACGATAATTTCCTTTTCGCGTGCGCTCAGCAACTCCTGCGAAGCCTCCCCGTCGCGCGAATTGCAGACCGAACGGAGTTTTTCCTTGATCTGCTCGGCCGTGTCGTAGATCGACACGACGGCATCGAAACGCTGCATCAGGCGGGCATCGGCCAAGGCACTCTGGAACGCGATCAACCGCAACGACTTCTGCTGCAATTCCCGGAGCATCTCCTCGTCTGTCAGCGACGGATTGATAATCAACACATCGGGAGCCGCTTCGGCGATCAGTTCCTCCAACTGTTCAGGCTCCCCTGTCTCGACGACCTGCACGTCGAATGTCGTCAACCGTCGAAGGACATAACTCATACCGCTGCGCAGAATCAGCGACGGCTCGACCAGGACGATTTTCAGGAAAGTGCTCATCGTGCGTCGCGGATTTTACGTTCCACCTCCGCAACAGCCGGAATGAACAGCCTGTTTTCAAGGTCGTTATGGGAGGCCAGCTCGGATTCGCAGAGAAAGATGTCGAACAACACGCCGTTCATCTCCTTGCCGCAGCTCTCCGAAGCGGGATAGTATTTGATCAGTATGTTTTTCAGTTCCGTCAGTTTGGCTTCGATCTGATCGTGCTGGCGGTGGAAGGTTTCGATGTCGTATCCCGCGGGACATTCGCCCGTAAGCAACTGGCGCACGTAGGGAAAAACCGTCTCCTCCTCGTACATCATGTGCTTGTGTACCTCGGCCGCATAGTCGTCGAAGAACCGGATGATCGCCTCCGCAATCCCGTCGCGGCCGCAGGCGACGGCCTCGCTCAGTTTGCGGCGGGTGTCCGGCAGACGGTATTGCAGGAAATAGTCGTGCGAATTGTGCAGATAGCGCAAAAACGCTTCGAGGGAGACGTTCCGGCAATCGACGGTCGTCGTGCCTTCGTCGTAGAGCAGATTGACCACGGCAAGGAACGTCGCCGTGTCGACGCCGCTCTGGCAACACACTTCGTCCACCGTGCGGTCGCCGAACCCCAAAGCGATACCGAACCGGCTCATGATGAGCAGGATATGGTAATTGCCGCATACCAGATCGCTCATCCTGTCCGAAGCCGTATATTTCCCGAGCCTGTGCATAATGGAATATCCTTTCGTTCGTTGCAAAGATAGAGACTTTTCACCGTGCGCCAAATACCCACAAATGGGGATTTTCCGCTCTCCTGCGATGCAAAGATCGTATGGGACGGGGCGACGTTTCGACCGAAGGAACGTCCGGATAGGCCGAACGACAAAAAAAGCCATCTCTTTCGAGACGGCTTTTCGGTGAACCCGCCGGGGCTCGAACCCGGGACCCCAACATTAAAAGTGTTGTGCTCTACCAGCTGAGCTACGGATTCAACACTTGCCAAACGGTTGAAACGGTCTTCTTCCGATTTGGTGGTGCAAATGTAGAGAATATTTTTGTTTTACCAAAATAAAACGATATTTTTGTATTGCTGAAAGCAAGAAATCATTTCAAAACCTATAAATTATATGTGTAGAGCTTTGATCATCGGCGCAGGCGGCGTCGGTACGGTCGTAACGCAGAAGGTGGCGGCCAATCCAATCTTTTCGGACGTGATGCTGGCCAGCCGCACCAAGTCGAAGTGCGACGCCGTTGCGGCGGCGATCGGCGGCGGCCGCGTAAAGACCGCTCAGGTCGATGCCGACAGCGTTCCCGAATTGTGCGAACTCTTCCGCGCCTTCCGTCCCGATATCGTCATCAACGTGGCCCTTCCCTATCAGGATCTCACGATCATGGACGCCTGCCTGGAATGCGGCGTCAATTACCTCGATACGGCCAACTACGAGCCACGGGACGAAGCGCATTTCGAATATTCGTGGCAGTGGGCCTATCAGGATCGTTTCCGCGAAAAGGGACTCACGGCGATTCTCGGCTGCGGGTTCGATCCGGGCGTGACGGCGATCTTCACCGCCTATGCCGCCAAGCACCATTTCGACGAGATCCACTACCTCGACATCGTGGACTGCAACGCCGGAAACCACGGCATGGCCTTCGCCACCAATTTCAACCCCGAAATCAATATCCGCGAAGTAACGCAGAAAGGACGTTATTACGAAAACGGCAAATGGGTCACGACCGAGCCGCACGAAATTCACAAGGGACTGCATTATCCCGGTATCGGCGAGCGCGAATCCTACGTCATCTACCACGAGGAGTTGGAGTCGCTCGTCAAGAACTTCCCCACGATCCGCCGCGCCCGCTTCTGGATGACCTTCGGGCAGGAATATCTCACCCACCTGCGCGTCATTCAGAACATCGGCATGGCGCGTATCGATCCGATCATGTACAACGGCGTGGAGATCGTCCCGATCCAGTTCCTCAAAGCCGTACTGCCCGATCCCAAATCGCTGGGAGCCAACTATCACGGCCAGACCTCGATCGGCTGTCGCATCCGGGGCGTGAAGGATGGCAAGGAACGCACGTATTATATCTACAACAACTGCGACCACGAGCAGGCCTTCAAGGAGACCGGCACGCAGGCCGTGAGCTTCACGACGGGTGTTCCGGCGGCGCTGGGCGCGTCGATGTGGGCCAAGGGATTGTGGCGCGGCGCCGGCGTCTTCAACGTCGAGGAGTTCGATCCCGATCCGTTCCTCGCCGAGTTGGGCGAGCAGGGATTGCCCTGGCACGAGCAGTTCGACGTCGATCTGGAAGTATAGCCACGCATTCCGAAACGACAGGGCGGCCCGCTTGTACAGCGGGCCGCCCTGCGTTTGACGGAGAAAACCGTTATTCGTAAATCTCGTTGAGCAGTTTGGCCAACCGGTGACCGCCCTTGACGAACTGCTGTTCGATAAGCGTCGTGAACCGGTCTATATAATCATAGGACACGTTCGTCCCTTCGGGCGTCGCCTCGTAGATTCCCTTGCACAGCTCGGCCGTCTCCATGAACCACTCTTTCGGCGTACCGCTCTCGATGAGCGTCGCCTCGTCGTCCGACAACCGGTCTATCTGATTCTGCCACTCAGTGTAACTCCATTTGTGAGCAGCTTCGGGCAGCGACGTATCCCAGATCGAGTGCAGATTCGCCGGCTTGCCGAAGAAGGTAACCGGAATCGTATTGCCGCCACGGTCGCTGCGGTGGCCCGAGTGCATCGGGCAATGCATGTCCCCGACCAGATGGATCAGCATCTTCAACGCTTCGGCCTCTTTCTCGGCGGAAAGCTCCTTGCTTTTGAGTTCGGCGACCAGGTCGTTCACGGCCGCCACCACATCGCCGGCAGGCTCTTTGGGCATCGTGTCGTAGGTATACCCTTCGTCGATGTTGGCATAGTGCCATGTTCGCGTATAGGCGTACTCGGGCGTGTGGCTGGCGGAATCCAGCCAATTGGCGTAATAGACCGGCGAATGACCGTCCAATACCCGGTCGATCTCCTGCGCCGCTTCGGGTGTCAGGTTGCATTCGGCGATGTAAGCCGTCACGTCGTGTCCCTTCTGTCCCCATCCCAAGGCGGTTTGCAGAGAGCCGGCGCAGAGGACGAATAACCAAAATCTCTTCATCGTATCGTTGTTTATTGGTTCATCGTAGCCAGAAATTCCTCGTTCGAAGCGGTCATGTTCATCTGTTTCTCCAGAAACTCCATCGCCTCGACCGTGGTCATGTCCGACAGGTACTTGCGCAGAACCCACGTGCGCGACATCACTTCGCGCTGCAACAGCAGATCCTCGCGCCGTGTGCCCGATGCCATCACGTTCACGGCCGGATAGATGCGCTTGTCGGCCAGTTTGCGGTCGAGTTGCAGCTCCATGTTACCCGTGCCTTTGAACTCCTCGAAGATCACTTCGTCCATCTTCGAACCGGTGTCGATGAGCGCCGTGGCGACGATCGTAAGCGACCCCTTCTCCTCCGTATTGCGCGCCGCGCCGAAGAAACGCTTGGGCTTGTGCAGCGCATTGGCGTCCACACCGCCCGAAAGCACCTTGCCCGAAGCCGGCTGCACCGAGTTGTAGGCACGTGCCAGACGGGTGATCGAGTCCAGGAAAATCACCACGTCGTGACCGCATTCGACCATGCGCTTCGCTTTTTCCAGCACCATTTCGGCCACCTTGACATGGCGCGAAGCCTGTTCGTCGAAGGTCGAAGCCACGACTTCGGCCTTGGCGTTGCGGGCCATTTCGGTCACCTCCTCGGGACGCTCGTCGATGAGCAGCACGATGATATAGACTTCGGGATGGTTGTCGGCGATGGCGTTGATGAGCGACTGCATGAGCATCGTCTTACCCGTCTTGGGCTGTGCGACGATCAGACCGCGCTGCCCTTTTCCGATCGGCGAGAAGAGATCGATCACGCGGTTCGAAAGGCTGTTGTGCCCCTTGCCCGTCAGGCAGAACTTCTCGCTCGGAAAGAGCGGTGTCATGAACTCGAACTGCACGCGGTCGCGGATGAATTCGGGATCGAGGCCGTTGATCTCGGCCACCTTCGTCAGCGGGAAATATTTCTCTCCCTCCTTGGGCGGGCGGATCGAACCGCTTACCGTATCGCCCGGTTTGAGGCCGAAGAGCTTGATCTGCGAAGGCGACACATAGATGTCGTCAGGCGAATTGAGGTAATTGTAGTCGGCCGAACGAAGGAATCCGTATCCGTCGGGCATGATTTCGAGGACGCCTTCTCCCTCGATTTCGCCGACGAAATCGTCCTTGGTAATCACCTCCGCACGCTCTTCGCGCACGCGGGGCGCGGCGACCTCCGTAACGGACTGTTCGGCGACGGCGCCCGTCCCGGCGACCGGTTCGGCCGGTTCCTCGGCGCTTTTCGGCTTACGGCCTCTGCGCTTGGGGACGGCCGCCGCCTCGACCGGCTGTTCCTCGGCCACGGGTGCAACGGCGACCGTCGTCTCCGTCTCGGCCGGAACTTCGGGGCCTTCGGCCGGCGAACGGCCCTCGACTTTCACTCCCGACATCCGGGGACGGCGTCCGCGACGCTTGGGTTCTTCCGCCGGCACGGCGTTCGGCTCGGTATCGCTATGCTGCCCGGCGACGAGGGCGACCGCCCTGATCTGTTCGAGCAACTCCTTTTTCTTCAACATTACGTTCCCGACTCCCAAGGCCCTGCCGATCTCGCGTAATTCGGCGAGGCTCTTGCCTTCGAGTGCATTAAAATCCTGCATAAATTGTCTGATAATAAAATCTAAAATGGTAAAAAATCCGGTCGGATGACCGGTTTCGCGAATCAACAGTGCAAATATAGTGCTTTCTTGCAGAATATGAAAAAATATCGGAACAATTTCACCGATTTCCCGTCGTCGGACACGCTTTCATTCCCTGTTCGAGGCAAAACGAAAAGGGGCATCCGATTTTGCGGACACCCCTCTTCGTCTCTCGTGCGGATTCCGGACGATCCCCTACTCGGTTACGATGCTGACATCGGGACGATTCTTGAACAGCGTCGTCACCAGCTCGAACTCGTAGCCCGGATCGACGATCACTTTCTTCAATGCAGGATTGCCCTCGACGATGTAGTATTCCGCCCAATCGTCGCAATAGCCGTTTTTCAGATTGATTTCTTCAAGATTCGACATGTTGATCGCTTCGAGCAACATGATGTTCTCGTTGGCGCTCAGATCGATCTTCGTCAGCGGGTTTTGCGTAAGATAGACATTCCGCAGCGCAGGATTGGCCGAGAAATCGACCGATGCAATCTGGTTCTCGAATACGGAAAGTTGCATCAGGAAGGGCAGGTTCGACGTGTCGAGTGCCGTCAAGCTGTTGGCGTATAGATTGAGGATCATCAGTTTAGGAAGACCTTTGAGCTCGATCGCCGTCAGACGGTTGTTGTCCAGATGCAACTGGCTCAGTTCGTTGCAATTGCCGATCTCGACCGTCGTCAGGGCATTTTTCACGGCATCCAGACGAGTCAGACCCTTCAATCCCACGGCACGCAACTTCGTCAGTTTCGCCTCGTTGATGTAGGCCTCTTCCAGATCGGTCAGCGGCGACAGATCGATCTCCGTCAATGCCGTGCGTTGCAGATAGAGCGATTTCAACAGCGGAGTCTTCGACAGATCGAGCGTCGAAACCCCCGTTCCGTAAAGGCGCAGATCGGTAAGATTCGCCAGTTTCGAAAGATCGAGTTTCGTGATCTGATTCTCGCCGAGGTTAAGCGACGTAAGCGACGCGAGTCCCTCGATCGGCGTAGCGTCGCTCACACGGTGGTATTTGAGGTTGAGCCGTTCGAGCGAGGTGAAGTACTCCAATCCGGAGAGGTTCGAGAAGGTGTTATCGGCCGTAGCATCCTCCGCATATTCGTAACCGGCATCGATCTCCGTGACGGCGGCGGCCTCCTCGAAGGAGATCTTCCCGTCGCCGTCGAGATCGATCGAGGGCTGCATCGACAGAAGATATTTTTCGAGTACAGCATCCGCGAACTCAATATTCGTGGGTTTCGGCTCGGGCGTCAGCACGGTGTTCCTGCTCCATTCCGAGTCGGTATAATCGCCCGTGCCCAGTGCACGCACTTTCAAAATATAGATTTCCGAGCCCTTGGGTACGTCTACCAACGCCTGCAACGTCTCCGCATCGACCTTCGCCTCTTTCACCGTCTCCGAGGCCTTCTGCAATCGATATTCGTACCCCGAAGCGTGCTCCACAGCCTCCCACGAGAAGGCGACCGAAGTTTCGGTGACCGTGAAGGTAACCTTCGGTGTCGTCAGTACAACCGGTTCAGTTGCGGGGGGGGGAGTTTCGGCATTGTCGTCGGAACAGCCGACGAAAGCGATCGCCGCAAGGACGAAAGAAAACCATTTGATTCGTTTCATATACTACAAAATAAAAGTTTGTTGGGAACAAGATAAGACTTTTTCCGGAAAAATACAACATCGTCCGAAAATGCGCAGGTCCCTCCCAGCGGCCGATTCAGACCCTCCGAAGAAGAGTCCTTCCGCCGCCGCACGTCATACGAGCAGCCGAAGCCGATCAACACGAAGGCATGAAAGCGCCGCCGTACGGCCGGCAAATTGCGGAACGGTCGAGACGAGGGAGATTTCATATAATAAAGAACAGGCCGTCGACGATGTCGACGGCCTGTTTCGTACTCGGAGCCGGGATCGAACCGGCACGGCCATTACTGGCCACAGGATTTTAAGTCCGGCGTGTCTACCGATTCCACCATCCGAGCAGCCGCCTTTCGGACGAAAGGCAGGGCAAAAGTACGAATTAATATTCTATTCTGCAAGAAAACGCACCGTGCTCGTTCGGCTCGACGCAGGAGATTCTGCATCGGATTCCGGCGACGGTCGCGGCAACAGGAAGCCCTACCACCCGTTGTAATGAATCCGTCCGGCGTCGAACTTCCGTTTCGGTTCTCCGACGGCAGCCGGATAACCGATCGGAATGACGCACAGGGGCAGGATTCCCTCCGGCAGGGCGAGATTCGAACGGACGGCCTCCATCCGTTCGGCATAGGGATAGGCCGCCGTCCATACGCCGCCCAGCCCGAGCGAATGGGCGGCCAGCAGGACATTCTCGGCCGCAGCCGAGCAGTCCAGATACCAATAAGAGGAACGGGCCGGACTTCCGCACACGATCACGGCGCACGGCGCCTGAGCCAACATCTTGGCATAAGGCAGCGCTGCGGCCAGCGAATCGAGAATCGGCCGTTCGTTCACGACGACGAACTCCCACGGCCGCTGATCCTTTCCCGAAGGGGCCGACATGGCGGCGCGCAGCAACAGTTCGATCTTCTGCGGCTCGACGCTCCTGTCCTGATAGGTACGGATGCTCGTGCGCGAAAAAATGGTCTCCAACGCCGGATTGGTTTCCGGCGTTCCGGTCGTCTTCGGGGTGCAGGCTGCGACCGACAATGCGGCGATACCTGCGGCGAGATAGATTCCGATCTTCATTTCCAACAACGATTTTCATGTCCGGCGGAAAGTCGCCCGACGAACCGGACGGAAGCGGTTGCGTACCATCCTGCGACCGGCTCGTTTCGGCGGCGGCTGACTGCCCTGCCGAACAAAGATACGGAAAGATTTCCCGAAAACGACAAGAGGAAATGCCCTTTTCGACACGATTCGGATGGAAAAGCGATTTCCGGACGATCCGAACCTCGCTCACATTCCTGTTTCGTCGGAATTTACATCATGCAAAATTGCCGGAATAAGAAAATTAAATTATAATTTAAAATAACGAGGATTACAAAACGGCAATCCATCCCGATTTTTCGGGATTTTTCCTCCGAAAACGGGAATTTAAAACGGCTAAATACTACGATCCGTAAGTTTCGATTCCGTTAAAATACGATAACGAAGCAGCGACGAGGCGCCCCGGAATACTCCGGAGTCATATCTTAGAATATAACATCATAATTTACAACAATATATAATATAAAAAGCAGGTTGAACGGAGAGATTCAACGGTTGCATTGCTTTCGAAATAGAAAAATAAACTATCGGAATATTTGGTCATTCGAACTTTTTCCGCTATCTTGTTGCCATGTTAAATGGCATATTTCGAAACAAAGAGACCTCTGAAAGAGGGGAAAACGGACTCAATGCTTACAGATTGTAATTAAAACGTGCAATTAACAGATAAATCGAATCTCTTTTCGAGTAAGTTTAATTTTAAAATTTCAGACGTATGAAAAGATTTTTACTGCCATTCATGTTGACGGCGCTGTCGATCGGTTACAGTTGCTCTTCGGACGAAGGGGGGGGGGAATTCGAACCCGCCCGAATGTTCGATAACCGCTCCTGAGGACGGGGCGATTCTCGATCTGTATGAAGATCTCGTCATCAAAGGTACAGCCTCCGACAGCGACGGCAGCATCGTAAAAATCGCATTGACGGTCGACGGAAAAGCTGTTGCGGATGTCACCAAAGTACCGTTCGAATACACGATTCCCGCCAGCGATCTCAAAGAAGGCGTCATGAAGATCAAGCTGGCCGTCGAAGACGACGGCGGCAATACGGCAACCGATGAAATTTCGGTGGCGATTCAGGATCAGTCCGAAGCGCCCGTGTGCAAGATTACAGCACCGGCCCACGGCGATGAACTGAACGCATTCGGACCGTTTACGATCAAAGGCGAAGGCGAAGCCGTTTCGGGAGAAATCTCCAAAGTAGCGTTGAAGATCAACGACGACGTGATTCCCGACGTGACCGCACTTCCCTTCGAGTACACCGTACCGGCAGCCACCTACCCTGTCGACACCTATGTTATTATACTCGAAGTGGAGAACAGCCGCGGTCTGGTCGCCAAGGATATGGTTACCGTCACGCTCGTCGACAAAAACGCAGCCCCCGTCTGCTCGATCGACGAACCGGCCGACGGCACTTCGTTCGAACCGACCGATGCCATCGTCGTGAAGGGTACGGGCAGCGACGAGGACGGCACGATCGCCAAAGCCGTGTTGAAGATCAACGACAAGGCCGTGGAATCGGTCGCTACGGTTCCGTTTGAATACACGCTCACCGACGAGCAGAAGGAGCCGGGGAACGTGAAGATCTCGCTGGAAGTAACCGACAACTACGGCAAGACCGCTACGGACGAGGTAACGGTCGTGATTCTCGGTCAGTTCCGCGAATTCACCGACACGCGTGACGGCAAAACCTACAAGACCGTCAAGATCGGCGAACAGATCTGGTTCGCCGAGAACTGCGCCTACCTGCCGCAGGTGATGAAGCCCTCCGAATATTCGGCCGAAACGCCCTGTTATTATGTCTACGACTACGACGGCAACGACGTAGCCGCCGCCAAAGCGACCGAGAACTATCGCAACGAAGGCGTTCTTTACAACTGGCCGGCCGCCGGCGGCAATATGGATTCGAAGAACGACGCCATTCCCAGCGGCATTCAAGGGCCCTGTCCCGACGGCTGGCACGTGCCGAGCGAGGCCGAATGGGAGATTCTGTACAAATACGTTCGCGATCGAATTCCCGAAAACGAATCAGCGATCTACTGGGACGGTTCGACAGTCTACAATGTCAGCGGACATCTGCGTGCGAACGTTTGGCCAATCAAGGAAGACCCTGATTTCCCGCAACTGACCAAGGGCGGCATGGATACCTACGGGTTCGCGATACGTCCGAGCGGTTGCCTGCTGGGGAAAAACGGTTTTTACTACGGCCCCGGAGAGGTCGGAAGCAACGTCTCGTTTTGGACACCCCATTACGACGGTGTCACCTATCCCTCCAGTCCGGGCGGCGTAACGACAGGGGTGTCCAATTACAAATACGAACCCGATTTCGGCAGAGGGACATCGTGCGACCGCGCCTATCCGGTACGCTGCTTACAGAATTAGTACTTCGCATCTCCCGAACATCAGCGCAAGATGAAAAAATATCTGTTTCTGGCAGCCGCGTGTCTGTCGTTCGCCTTTACGGCATGCAGCGACGACAATACGCAGGACGAGGGTGAGAACACGGCCCCGACCTGCAAGATAACCGAACCGCTCGAAGGCGAGACCTACGATGCGAACCTCCCGCTTACGATCAAGGGGCGTATCAACGATAAGGAGAACAACGTCTCCGCAGTGAAACTGACCGTCGGCGGCGAAACGGTCGACGAAGAACTCTCTCTGCCGTTTTTCGAATGCACGATCGCACCCGAGAAACTGCAAAAGGGAGCGCTGACCGTCGCTCTTTACGTCGAGGATACCGGCGGCCTGAATGCACAGCATCAGGTGACCGTCAACCTCGAAAAGGATGTCAAACTGATGGTCAGCGACGACGGCAAGGACGAACTGACTTTCGATTACCGGAGCGGCGAGCGCGAAGTGCGCGTCGTTTCGGAGAAGAAATGGACGGTGTCGGTTCCCGAAGGCACGTGGTTCGAATCCTACGATGCGGCCTCGCAGCAGTGGGTCGAGAAAACCTCCATTTCGGGCGAAGGCAATACGGCCATCAAGCTCAGGGCGGGGGCCAACGATCTCTTCGAAGACCGATATGCGGAGTTGAAGATCAGCACGCCGGATGAAACCGGCAAGTTCGTCGTCGGACAAACGGCAAGTCCCAACATGCTCGACCTGATCGAAGACGAGATGCTGCGCATGGCCGCCGAAATCTCGGCGATCATGTACGGAATGGATGCCAACGAAGACGGCAAGGTATCCGCCTACGAAGCCGAACTCGTGCCGGAGGACGGCGTACCCTACGGATTCGACGCCGGAGGGTGGCAGGTGGCTTCCACCAAAGGTATCGAGAACTTCCCGCACTTGCGGCATTTGGATGTCAACACCTCCGACAACTTGACCGAGATCGACCTCAGCGGAAACACCGAACTGATGAGTATCCATGTGCAGAACTGCAACAATTTGAAGACGCTGGATCTTTCGCCCTGTCCCAACCTCATGGAATTGGGCTGCAACTACGATGTTTTCCTTTCGGTGCGTCCGCAGATCGAGAAGATCAAGACGCAAATCCACACCTTGGGAATCTTCAACCGGAAGGCCGACGAAACGCCGTCGCTCGATTTCACGGGATTCAGCAACATGCAGCGCCTCTACGTCAACGACAACGGGCTGACCGAAATCAAACTCGCCGGCTGCAACAAACTATGGCGTTTCATCGCCAACGGCAATGCCTTCGAGGAGATCGACCTGAGCGAAGTGGAACGGTATCCCGGCAACGACTATTTCCTGGATAACAATCCGCATCTCAAACGGATCTATATTTGGAAAGGATACACGCACGATTTCTACAACATGACCTACGACGAGGCTAACAACGTGGAGATCATCGAGAAATAACGTCTTCCGCTCGTTCTCGATTCAGGAGCGGCCTCCCTGTCGGACAACCGGCAAAGGAGGCCGCTCCGTTTTCGATCCGCTGCGACCGAGGCACCCTCCTGCCGCAGCGAAAGACGTTTTCCCGGGAAAAGAGTTATCTTTGTCCCGATACAAGCCTTCGGATTATGAAACGCGCACTCCTCTGTTCGGCTTTCGCCGCATTGCTGACCGGCTGCGGCCTCTGCCCGTCACCTCCCTCCGCCGCAACCGGTACGGCCGCCCGCTACCCGATCACAGACGTCGCATCGGCCCCCGCGACGCCGGTCCGGAATCAGGCGAAGTCGGGAACCTGCTGGGCCTTCGGCGGGGTGTCGCTCATCGAGAGCGAAGCGATCCGCACCCGACGGTGCACGCCCGATCTCTCGGAGATGTGGGTCGTCCGCCATGCCTACTTCGAAAAAGCCGTCAAGTACGTCCGCACACGCGGTCGTGTCGCTTTCGACCAGGGCGGCGAAATTCAGGACGTGCTGTGGCTGGTCGACCGCTACGGCATCGTGCCTCAATCCCTCTACGAAGGCGGAGCGGCCGACGGCACCTACGACCACGCCTCGCTGGCGAAGGCGATCCGGCGGCTGGCGAAGCGGATCGTCGACAAAAAACTGTATGAAAAGGAGCATTGGCAGCGGATGATCGACGAAGAACTCGATCGGCGGCTGGGTGCGCGTCCCGACCGCTTCGTAATCGACGGGGTTGCCTACACGCCGTTTTCCTATGCCGACTCGATCGGCTTCCGGCGGGACGACTACGTCGCGTTGACCTCCTTCACCCACCACCCTTTTTTCGAACGGTTCGTGCTGGAAATTCCCGACAACTGGGCGGCGCACGCGACACTTAATATTCCGCTCGACTCGCTGATGCGACTGCTCGACAGCGCTCTTGCGGCCGGTTATACGGCAGCATGGGACGCCGATGTCTCGGAGCGGGGTTTCGGTCGACGGGCCGGCATCGCCCTGCTGCCGCAGCAGGAGGGACGCATCACGCTTCCCGCACCGGAGATCGTCGTGGACCAGCCGCTCCGCCAGCGGATGTTCGACACGCAGGCCACGACCGAAGACCACGTCATGCACATCGTCGGCACGGCCGTCGATTCGCTCGGCAACAGCTATTACAAGGTGAAAAACTCTTGGGGCGAGCGGGCGGGACGCCACGGCTACTGGTATGCGTCGCCCGCCTATGTCGCAGGCAAAACCATCGAATTAGTACTCCCCCGCGCCGCTCTGGGTGTCGATCCAGGCGATGACGCCTTCCGTATCGAACGGTGAGAACCACCGAATCTCCGCATCGCGGCGAAACCATGTGAGCTGCCGCTTGGCATACCGACGTGAATTGCGTTTGATGAGCGTTATGGCTTCGTCGCGCGTAACCGTTCCGTCGAAATAATCGAAGAACTCCCTATACCCTACCGTTTGCAGTGCATTGAGGCTGCGGTAGGGCAACATCCGCCGCGCCTCCTCCTCCAACCCCGCCTCCAACATGGCGTCGACCCGCCGGTCGATGCGGGCGTACAGCTCCTCGCGCGGAAGCGTCACGCCGATCTTCACGATGTCGAACGGGCGTTGCTTGCGCAGTCCGGTACGCTGCGACGAAAAGGGTCTGCCGGTTTGCAGACAGACCTCTACGGCACGCAGCACACGTGCGGGATTCCGCAAGTCGACCTCCCCGTAATAGACCGGATCGAGCCTTTTCAACCGTTCGGCCAGCGCCTCCACCCCTTCGGTTTCGAGCTGCCGCAGCAACTCCCTCCGAAGCGCCCCGTCCGCCTGCGGCAGATCGTCCATCCCTTCGCACAACGCCCGCACGTAGAGTCCCGACCCGCCGACAGCGACGACCCGCCGACCTCTCCGGAAGAGGGTTTCGAGCAGTTGCAATGCCGCCGATTCGAATGCGCCGCAATTGAACTCCTGCGTAATGTTATGCGACGCAATGAAATGATGCTCAATAGCATGAAGTTGATCGGAGGAAGGTTGTGCGGTACCGATCGGCAACTCCCGGTAAATCTGCCGGGAATCGGTCGAAAGAATCGGTGCGCCGTAGTGGCCGGCGATGCGGACGCTCAGATCCGTTTTTCCCGCTCCGGTAGGGCCGACGATCACGATCAGTTGCGACCTACTCATCGTCCAAACTGTCGTCGCCCTCGAATTCGCCGAAATCGTCCATCATCTGCTCGAAGATCGAGCCGTCGTCCTCGTTCGCCGCAGGATCGTACTGGTCGGGAGCCGGAGCATGTTCGAATGCCACGCGCGGATACTCCATCGTCGGCTCGGGCTTCTTCGCTTCGGTCAATTCGAGGTAAAGGGCCCTGTTGTTCAACTGATCGAAGAGATAGATCAATCGTTCCCTGTTGTGGTGAAGCAGTTGATCGAGCGATACGTTCTCCATCGGAATGCTTTCGGGGTCTCCCATGTCGAGCAGCGTATATTCCTGCAATCGCTCCCATTGCCCGTCGGCCGTAAAGAACGAAGTCATGCACGCTTCATAACCGAGAATCCGCACGAGGAATTCGTGAAAACCGCGCAACGTCATATCGTAGGGCACTTCGAGATCGCGGACGAAATTATCGTTTTCGTCGCTCAACATACGGAATTTGAATACCATCGACATATTCTCTGAATCTTTAAGATCGGGAAGAATTTCGCCCGCCTCGGAACCGAACCGCCCTCGGCGAAGATTTATCCCATAGCAAAGATACGAATAAGCGAGGGCAATGTCAAATTTATTTGAACATTGCCGAGCGGGAGTATCTACGGCAAAGCCAAAGATACGAAAAGTCGAGCGCAGAAACAAGCGTCAGCTTGATTATGCCGAGCGGGAGTATCTTCGGCGCAGCCAAAGATACGCATAAGTGAGGGCAAATGCAAACTCGTTTGCGATTTGCCGAGCGAAAGCATCTAAGGCGTAGCCGAAGATTAGGGAATAATCCGGAATCGCCCTCTCACGATGTTTTTCCGGATCAGATCGTACCGAGAAACCGCATCGTATCCACGTCGTCGGCATAATCGGTCAAACCGGGATGCTGCGCCCGCCCGAAAGCGACGCGGCGGGAGTGCCGCACACACTGCGAAACGACGCATTGCAACCGATCGTCATGGGCCGCCAACCACGCTTCCACATCGGCAAGCGAGTCGTAAAACGTATAGTGGATGCGGCTGAGCGCCGCCGGAAACGACCGATCTTCGCACAATACCGCCCCGTCCAGATCGACGAACGGCATTCGGCGCATCCGCAGAAGGGCGCGTTCCCGAAGATAATTGCGGCGATATTTTTCATTGAGCGCCGTGCAACGCAACTCCGGCATATACCCGCGCGGCAGAAACAGCAACGACACGTTGCGGCATCCCAGCCCCGAATAGGCGAAAATATCCTCTTCCAGGCCGCTCAGCTCCGCCGCCGTCTCCCTGCCCGACAAGACTGCGACCGACTGCCGGCTTCCGCGCAACAACGACGGAATGCCGCCGAACAGCATCCGAAAATAGCGGTTCGCGTTGTCGCTTCCGGTTGCGATGACTGCATCCGGTCGCTCACCCTGCTCTGCCATCCGAAGAGGAATAGCCGGATCGATCGTTCTCAGCAAATCAATGACATAACCGATCAGAACGGTATCTTTACTCGAAGGTTTGACCCTGCACGCATGCCCGCTCGCGAGCACGCACAACAGATCGAAAAAACCGACCAGCGGAATATTGCCGGCCATAACCACCAATACCCGCTTCGGCGTCCGCACCGGAGGATATGCGCCCGCCCACGCTTCGAGCCGTTGCCGTTCGAGCATCTCGCAGCGAATAACCTTCACGGCCCGGATGATCTCCTGCGGCAGAAACCACGGATTTTCGACTGCGGCACGGCGAACGACCTCCACCGTATCCGGCGTCTTTCCGAACGCCGCCAGCCGATGCCCCAGCACGGAGAATATGTCGATCATGCGATTCATGCTCCGGCAAAGATACGGATAAGCGCGAGCAAAAGCAAACGCAGTTTGTGTTTTGCCGAGCAGGAGCATCTCCGGTGCAGCCAAAGATGCGAATAAGCGAGTGCAATGTCAAATTTATTTGAACATTGCCGAACTAGAGTATCTTCGACGAAGTCAAAGATGCGAATAAGTCGCAAGCAAAAATAAACCTCTGTCTGCATTTTACCAGCACACCACGTCCGAAGTACAGCCAAGTATGACGAAAAATCGGATCTTCTGTCGCTCCGAATTTGGAAATCCGTTTTTTTTGTCTATCTTTGCAAACGCAATCTCCGAAAGAAGATCGCACATTTTGCGGAAATAGCTCAGTTGGTAGAGCGCAACCTTGCCAAGGTTGAGGTCGCGGGTCCGAGTCCCGTTTTCCGCTCTCGATAAGCGAGTGATAATCAATGAATTATCGCTCGTTTTTCTTTTTGTGGATATGAAATGAAACTCCCTGTAATGCCTTTTTCGCGCCGTTTTCCGAAGAATGTTTTACCATTTGTTTAACCATGTTTTACGGCGGTAAAACACCGCTCGCACCTGTCTGCATAATACCGCAACATTATGAGTGTCAGCATCAATTCCTTTTACAGAAAAGCCCGCATCAATCAAAACCGCACCACGAAATATTTACCAGCGTTTTACCGTCGATCGCCGCAGCCGCTATGTAAGTACGGGAATCAGCATCCCCGCCGACGATCGGGATTTCGACATCCCAACGCTTAAAATACAGAATCCCGCCGTTCAGCTGCGGATCTACGAACGAATCGAGAAATACGGCAAGCGCATCGAACGGCTCGAAGCGTTGGAGGTTCCCGCGCAACGCTCGGCAAGGTGCCGGAAACCGACGGCCGGAGGGTTTATTGCATGATTGCCGAATATTTCCATTGTACGACCGCACTGTCGGAATCGGTGGGAAAAATCGGGTCGGCGTCGAAACACCAAGTCTCGTTTTCAATCCCGCAACAATTCCGCTCGACCAATATCCGTTTCGACGAAATTACGGTCGGCTACCTGCATGATCTCGAATGCTCCTGCCCCCGAATGGAAACAAGAGCAACTCGACAGCCCGAAATTCGACGTGCTGAAAGCCGTTTACAACAAAGTGTTCACCGAGGGGATTTCACCACGCTGTACACATTCAAAAGTCGGCGGAGAGGTCATACTCCAATAAAATTACGAACCTTCGCAAAAGGAGGCAACCGCAAGTCCATCGGATCAGACTTTTCGAACGGTATTTCCATTGTTTTCGTCTCCCGCAGATACCATGCTTGCTTCGTCCGGCTACCGTACAATTCCGTTCGCATCCTCTCTGACGCAGCGGACAGCGAGGGCGAAACTCCGGGCATAGGGTCCTTCATAGACGAACTCCGGCCGATAGCCTGTGCTACTGTACCCGGTAACCGTCAAATCGTCCGAATTGCAGGAGGTGCCGACGGAGATCTCCTGCACGAATTCCAGCGTGGCGCTCCAAATCGATGCCGCATAACTGAACTGGTAAAGCCCCGAAGCCCCTTCCGTATATCCCAGAATACCGATCTGTTTACCCGAAGCGTCCATTTTCGAAAAACGCGATCCCGCATAGGGATACCAAGCTTTCACCGAACGCTGCGAATCGACGTAGAGCCACACGCCCTCTGTCGTATACGATTCGACATCGTTTCCCGTGAACTTCAAAGGAGCGATCAGGGGGATGCGGTACCCAGCCGGACAGGGATCGAAGGCGCTTTTCGAGAGCAGAACGGTCGCGGCGCCCACGGCCTCCTTCTCGAAATAGGTGCCCCAGAGACGGTCGTTCTGATGCCCCGGAACATCGCTGCGCAGCCATGTCTGATTGGGGTTCGATATATCCTTCTCATCGGCATAGGAGATGTAGGTCGCCGGATGCGAGAGCGTGAACTCCACGGTGCCGTTGTAGAGATAATCCCCCGACTTGCGGCCGATCTGGGCATTCCATACCGGATCGATGGTATACCCCTCGCAACTGGGCCACGAGTGCATGTCCAGCGTATTGCCCTCGGGGCCGTACACGGTCGTAGCGTTCGAGAAGGGGTCCTTGCGCCCCCACTGGTAGAGACACGAACGGGACTTGTCGCCGGAACCCGTCGGATCGTTCGCACCCAGATTCCGGTCCATCATGCGGTAGATAAGCGTCTGCTCTCCCTCCTGCCGTTCGTAGTCCTGATCCTTGGCGAAGAGTTCGTCGGTCACCACCCAGATATGCCAGCTCCATTTCACGAGACCCGTCGCCGGATCGAGATAGCCGATGACCGCGTTACCTCCCGTCCGGGCCATCGTCTTGTCGACGGTAAAGACCATGTAGTCGTTCGTGTCGAGCAGCAGGTCGTCCCAATAGACCGTTCCCGACTGGACGGGCGATTTGGCCGGAAAGCAGAAGAGTCCGTCGGGATGCGCCGCCAGCATCGACGGAGTGATCACATAGCAATTGGCGAGATTGGCATCGCTGCCGCCCGTCAGATCGTACCCGCTCGGGGATTCGGCCTGACGGTTCGCATGCAGGAGCAGCCTCGGTGTGTCCTGCCAGATCAGGGCGTTGTCGGCGATGTATTCGAACACCTTCTCCCCGCCGCCGGCGCGGAAGGTTACGAACTGCGCCCGCGCCGCGTTGAAGGGTTTCGAAGTCAGGGTGCCCATGTACCGGTTGCGAGTATCTATGAAGGTCAGTTTGCACCCCTTCGCGAAATTCTGCGGAGGCAGGGCGATGTAGAACTCCGTGAATTCGCTCTGCGAGAGCAGACTGCCGTTCGTCTCGCCCTCCGGCTGGTCGGGGTCGGTCAGATCGAGCGCCACGGCCGAATAGGTCTGTTCCGAAGCATCGACGCTCAGAACAGGGTCGCCGGTACGGATATTCAGCGACGCATCGTCCGCCGCGGCGACCGCAACCCGGATGCCTTCGCCGGCGAGCACCTCGCCGTCGTTGCCTTGCAGAATGACCGATTTGAGATAGGTATCTCCCGCAAGGGTTGCGGAGGCGCGTACCCGTACCCGGATGTAGGCACACATCTGTCTGAATGAGAGACTGTGCGCGCCCGTCGGAGAGTATGCGAGCATAGGGAAGAAATCCGGCTGGATGCCGATCCGGTTCTCGCCGTATCCGGGCGAACTATAACGTTGCAGGAAATTCATCTTCCCCGAGAGGGACGTTCCCTCGCGTCCCAACAACTCGCTGTAAGGATAGAAAGCGAGATAGGAGGCTGCGTCCGCAATCGTCTCGCCTTCGAATACGGCGTTCGTACCGTCAAGTTCCTTGACGGTGAAAACGGCCGCCTGCGTTTCGTCGCCGGCGAAGACGCCGATCCGGTCGGAGGATTCCCATTCGGCGAGAATGCCGTCGGTACCCCACTCTCCGACGACGCGTGTCCCCTCCCGTTCCGAAATGGAAGCGTCGAACAGACAAACGCCGTACTGCCCCTGCGAGGTCGAAAGTTCCTCTTGTATACTGTCGGCGACGCAGGAGACGAAAAATGCAGCGACGGGGAGTAAATATAAGATTTTTCTCATGGCTGTGTTTTTTAAATTACCAATCCACCTCTTCTCCGGGGGTGATCTCCTCGGTCGAGGTATCCATCGATGCCGCGAATCCTCGCTCTATGGCCGTGTCGCAAAGCGACAGTTCCGGTGTTTCGTAAATTCGTTTTTCTTCCATGTTTATTTCGATTTAAGCAGTCAGTTCGAGGTCGTCCAAACCCCGAGGTATTCGAGTAGCAATAAAAAAGCCAAAATCTCCGTTTCGCACATCATGCAGAGATTTTGGCCAGAATATCCGCAATGGCCCCTCCGAACAGCACATCGTTCGTGATCGGTTACCGGAGCATTTTCGTAAAGATACGGATTATTTTTCGAATACATGCATCTTGTCGGACAAATTCGTTTTTTCCTACCGAAATACCCGTTTCCAAGCGCTCTGCGGTCCTACGTCCATTTCCTGCAAGTCAGTATAGCCGACATACCAAAGACAAGGGCGAAACCGGCCAGCGCCGCATAATCGCCCCACAGTTCCCCGAGCGCCGTACCTTTGAGATAGACCGCACGCATGATCCCGATGAAATAACGGGGCGGGAGAAGCCGCGTGATCGCCTGCGCCCAGCCGGGCATCGACGCGATCGGGGTAATCAGTCCGCTCATCAGCACGAAGATCATCACGAAGAAAAACATCACGAACATCGTCTGCTGCATCGTATCGGATCGATTGGCGATCGCCACGCCCAGTCCCGACATCGTGACGATGAAGAGCGCGGCGGCCAGATAGACCGCACCGACCGCGCCGACGGGCGTCAGTCCGTAGACGAGCCATGCCAGCGACATGGCGACCGTCAGCACGGCCAGACCGATGATCCAATAGGGAATCAGTTTGGCCAGCGTGAAGGTCAGGCGGCCGACGGGCGTGACGTTGATCTGCTCGATCATCCCGCGCTCCTTCTCTCCCACCAGATTGAGTGCAGGCAGGAAGCCGCACAGCATGATAAGCAGCATGATCATCAGCGCAGGGATCATGTAGGCACGGTAGTCGAGCGTCGGATTGTAGCGGTTCTGCACCGTAATCAGGTCGGGCGACGGTGCGACACCCTCTTCTGCGAGCAGTTCGGCGAGGGTTCCCATGACGGTCTGCACCATATACTGCGAACCGAGACTCCCCTTCAACGCATTCACGCCGTTGGCCGTGATGCTCACCCTGCGGGGCGACCGTTCCGCGATCGAACGTTCGAAATCGTCGGGAATCTCGACGATCACGTCGACATCGCCCCGCTCCAGCGCTGCCAGCGAAGCGCCGTAATGTTCCGTGACACCGTAGAGCCGGAAATAGTCCGAGGCTCCGATCTTCCCGACGAGCCGCCGCGAAGCGGTCGAGCGGTCGTTGTCGACCACCGAGACGCCGACATGACGGACATCCATCGTCGTGATCCACGGAATGACGAGCATCACCATCATCGGAAAGGCGACCGCCATTTTCGGCAGGAACGGATTGCGGAAGAACTGTCGGAACTCCTTGTCGAGTAAAACGAGTAGTGTTCGCATCGTTATTCGAGTTTATCGTTGAACTTTCCGAGCGCCACGCCGATCAGCGCACCGGTCATGACGGCCAGGACGGCGAACTCTTTCAGCACGGCAGCGAAGGGCAACCCCTCGACCATCAATTTGCGCACGGCCTCGATATACCAGCGGGCGGGAACGATACAGGAGATTCCCTGCAAAACGCCGGGCATGTTCTCGATCGGGAAGACCATCCCCGAGAGCATGATGAGCGGCAAGATCAGCAACATGCCCGAAATGAGCATCGCCGTCACCTGGCTGTCGGCCATCGTCGAGATGAAGAGCCCCAGCGCGAGCGCCAGGACGAGATAGAGCAGCGACAGCCCCACCAGTCCCACGACGCTGCCCGACATCGGCACGCCCAGCACGAAACGCGCCAGCAGCAGGATCGTCGCCAGGTTGACGCACGACAGCAGAAAGTAGGGAATCATCTTGGCCACGACGATCCGCAGCGGCCGCACGGGCGACACGAGCAGCACCTCCATGGTTCCGGTCTCCTTCTCTCGGACGATCGACACGGAGGTCATCATGGCGCATATCAACATGAATATCAATCCCATGAGTCCCGGCACAAAGTTGTAGGAGCTCTTCATCTGCGGATTGTAAAGCAGATGCAGTTCGGGCGTCGGCGCGCCGCCCGTCCCCTCCGCCAGCAGGACGCTTCGCAGGTACCCTGCGCCGGAGGAGGCGTCGTTGGGATTCGAGGCATCGAAAATCAACTGGATCGCCGCACCGTCCGGCTCGCCGGAACCGGCCGTCCGCCGGTCGTAGTCGTCGGCGAAGACGACCACGGCCCCGACTTCTCCCGTGCGCAGTACTTCGTCCGCCTCGTCCTGGCGGATGTACCCTCCGAAAGTGAAATAGGGATTGGCCGCGATGCGCTCCACCTGCCGGCGCACCGCTTCGGTCGGATGGGACGCGACGACGGCGAAGTCGATGTTGTTGACCTCGACCGAAATGGCGAAGCCGAACAGCAGCAGCTGCACCACGGGCATCAGCAGCACGATGAGCATCGTGCGCCGGTCGCGCAGGATATGCAGCGTCTCCTTTCGGACGAACGAGAAGAATCCTTTCATCTTATTCCGAGCGTTTGGCCGTGCGGGCCAGGATGCGGAATACCTCGTCCATCGACCCTGCGGCATATTGTTCTTTCAATTCGGCCGGAGTTCCCAGCGCGCGGATCCGCCCGTCGACCATGATCGACACCCGCGAGCAGTACTCCGCCTCGTCCATGTAGTGCGTGGTAACGAAGACCGTCGTCCCTGCGGCGGCCGTCTCGTAGATCATCTCCCAGAATTGACGGCGCGTCAGCGGATCGACACCGCCCGTCGGTTCGTCGAGGAAGACTATTTCGGGACGGTGGAGCGTCGCCACCGAGAAGGCGAGCTTCTGCTTCCAGCCCAGCGGCAGGGAACCTACCGGCGTATCGGCCTCCGAGCGGAAATCGAGGCGATGCAGCAGCTCGACGGTGCGGCGCAGCGTCTGCATCCGCCGAAGACCGTAGATTCCGGCAAAAAGCCGGATATTTTCCCGCACCGTGAGGTCGTCGTAGAGCGAGAAGCGCTGGCTCATGTAGCCGATGCGGCGTTTGATCCGCTCTCCTTCGCGCATCACGTCGTAACCGGCGACCGTACCGCTTCCCGACGTGGGATAGCTCAAGCCGCACAACATCCGCATGGCGGTGGTCTTTCCGGCGCCGTTGGCGCCGAGGAATCCGAAGATTTCGCCCCGCGCCACATCGAACGAAATGCGGTCTACGGCGGTAAAATCGCCGAACCGCTTGCTCAGTTCCCTGACGGATATGATCGGTTCACGCATGGCGCATCAGTTTTATGAACACATCCTCGATTCCCGCCCCGACCGGTCGGAGCGTCACACGGCGGAATCCCCGCGCGGTGGTCTCGCGGACGAAGCGTCCGGCGTCGAACCCCTCGCCCGCGATCAGGTGGTGCGTCTGGCCGAAGGGGTAACACTCCTTCACGTCGGCATGGCGGCGCGCTTCGAGCAGCAGGCCGTACATATCGTCGCCCGCAAGCGCGTAGAGCGGCTCGTCGAACCGCCCGACGACGCCCTGCGGCGTGTCGACGGCCAGGATCTTCCCGCCATCGCACAGCGCCACGCGGTCGCACCGCACCGCTTCGTCCATGTAGGGCGTCGAAACGAGCATCGAAATCCCCTTGCGTTTCAACTCGGAGAGCATATCCCAGAACTCGCTGCGCGACACGGCGTCCACGCCCGTCGTCGGCTCGTCGAGAAGGAGCACCGCAGGCCGGTGGATCAGCGCGCAGCAGAGTGCGAGCTTCTGTTTCATACCGCCGGAAAGCTTTCCCGCACGGCGTGTGCGGAACGGTTCGATCTGGCGATAGATCGGCGCGATCAGATCGTAGTTCTCCGCGATCTCCACCCCGAACAGCGCCGCAAAGAAAGCGAGGTTCTCCCCCACCGACAAGTCGGGATAGAGCGAAAACCGTCCGGGCATGTAGCCTACCCGCTCGCGGATGCGCTTGTAGTCGTCCACGATATCCAGCCCGTCGACCGAGGCTGTGCCGCCGTCGGGTGCGACGAGCGTCGCAAGCAGCCGGAAAAGCGTCGTCTTGCCGGCTCCGTCGGGACCGATCAGGCCGAACAGCTCGCCCCGCCCGACCTCGAACGACACCTCGTCGAGTGCCGTGAGGATACCGTAACGTTTGGTCAGGGCGTGAATCTCTATGGCATTCCGCATCGTCGTCGCACTTAGAGTTTCACCTCTCCGTAAAGGCCGATCTTCAACCGGCCGTCGTTCTCGACGGCGATCTTCGCCGCATAGACCAGTCCGGCCCGCGAATTTCGGGTCTGAACGGTTTTGGGAGTGAATTCGCTCTCGGAGGCGATCCACACGATGCGTCCCGGATAGTCAAGCTGCCGCTCCCCGCCGAAATCGGCCGTCACCGTCACCTCCTGCCCAGACGCAGGTCGGCCAACTGATCCGACGTGAAATAGGCCCGCAAGTAGATGCGGTCGAGGTCGGCGACCTTCATCAACGGCCGACCGACGGAGGCCAGTTCGCCCGCCTCGGCATATTTGGCCAGCACCGTTCCCGTCACGGGCGACACGATGCGGCACTTGGCGAGCCGGTCTTCGACCTGCGCGATCTGCAACTCGATGGCCGACGAATTCTCGTCGATCGACACGGCATTGTTTTCCAGCGTCGACAATAGCGCGTCCAACTGCCCGCCGAGCACCTTCAACTGCGCATCGATGTCGTCGAGCTGTTTGGTCGTGGCCGCACCGTCCTTCAACAGGTTCTCCACGCGACGGCGTTCGGTCTGCTGTTTGGCGATCTGCTCGCGCAGCGACGCGGCCTGTTTCCCGATGTCGGGACGGCCGCTCCGCACCGAAGCGCGCTGACGTTCCAGCTGCAATTTCTGCAAATAGAGCTGTACGGTGTCGATGGCACCGACCTGCCTGCCGGCTCGGAGCACGTCCCCCTCTTCGGCGTCAAAGCGGAGGATACGCCCGGCAGCTTCGGCCGACACGACGATCTCCGTGGCTTCGAACGTCCCCGTGGCATCGAAATCCCCGTCGCCCCCGCAGGAGGCTGCCAACAGCGGGATCGCACCGTAAATAATGAATCGTTTCATGGTCTTATCGGTTTATCGTATGTTTCAATTCATAGATCGTCTTCACCAACTCGATCTCCCGCGCCGACCGTGCCGTGGCGGCCGTCGCCTCCTCGGTGATCTTGCGCAGCAGGTCGTTGGTATCGATCACCCCGTTGCGGAGCTTCGATTCTGCGGCTTCGCGCACCGCACGGCGCAGCTGCACGATGCGGTCGTCGTCGGCCAGCGCGCGGCGCAGGCGGGCGATGTCGCCGCTCTCCTCGACGGTCTGCAACCGTGTGTTGAAGAGGAAGACGTCGCGCTGCACATCGAGCTGCCGCTGTGCCGTGCGGAGTTTGCCCAGCGAATTCTTCTTCGTGTAGAACGCCCCGAAATTCCACGACATCCGGAATCCGACGAGCGCATTCCACGACCAGTCGTTCGCCATCATGCTCTCGAAGTAGTCCATGCCCGGATACCCGTAGTATCCCTGCGCGAAGAGTCCGAAACGGGGACGGGTCGCCGATTTCACCAGCCGTCGCTGCGCCGCGAGCTTCTCGGCCTGCGCGTCGAACAGCGCCAGTTCGGGACGTGCGGCCTCGAACGAAGCGGGCTCCGCGACGTCCGGCCGCACGAGCGCCCGACCGGCCAGCTCCTCTCCGATGAAAAGTTCCAGCATCCGGCGGTAGCTCTCACGCGAGGCTTCGACCTGCGCGAGCTGCTGCTCGACGGTCAGCAGTTCGGCTTCGACGGCATCGGCATCGCTCTGCATCGCCGCACCGTTGCGTTGCAGCGAACGCACCTTGTCGAGGTTGCTCCGCAGCAGTCCGAGCGTCAGTTTCGTCTGCGCGACCCGTTCGTCGAGCAGCAGAATGCCGAAATAGAGGTCGTCCACCCGCCCCTCCAACGCATAGAGATCGACATCCGTCGCCTGCCGTTGTTCGGCGGCTTCGGCTTCGGCGATGCGTTTGTCGGCGGCCGACTTTCCGCCGTCCCAAATCGTCTGGGTCACTTCCAACTGCACTTTATATTGGTCCTTATTCATCCCCGGCATCCCTACGCCGTACTGGGTAAGCATACCGGTCAGCGCATCGGGGAACGCGGGCACGGCGGTCTGCCACGTGGCCTGCGCCGAAAGCGACAGCTGCGGCAGCCACTCCCGCCGTGCATTCGAAAGCGTGTACTCCTCCGTCTGCCGCACCAGGTCGTAGCGCCGGATTTCGGGGTAATGATTCCGCGCCAGCAGACGGCACGAGTCGAGCATCAGTTGGGCGCCGGCCGAACCCCAGACCAGCAGACACCCGCACAGTAAAACGATCCGTTTCATGAGTCGCATTTTTTAAGCCGCCGCAGGATCACCTCCGTGTTTTCCGCCCTGCGCCGTGCGAAAAAACGTTCGCGGTCGGCCGTGAGGTCACCCAGAATCGGTTCGATGACAGGATAGGCGATGAACGGAAAGACGTTGAGCGAGATGATGTCGAGCAACAGCATCCGCACGTCGATCCTTTCCGTTTCGCCGCGGTCGGCCGAGGCGTCGAGCTCCCGCTGGATATCGCACATCAGGACGCCTGCGATCTCACGGATGCGCGCCTGCATCGTTTCATAACGTTCCGGCCGCGAAAAGACTTCGTTGACGATGAAGCGCGGCATGTCGGGATTGGCCATGATGAAATCGAAATGCCGCTCGATTCCGTCGCGCAGCCGCTCCGCCAGCGGCAATCCCGGCTGCCCGAAGGCTGCCAGCACCGATTCGCCCATCAACCGCATCTTCTCGTCGAGGATACGTTCGAACAGTTGTTCCTTCGTCCGGAAATAGTAGTGCAGCATGGCGTGCGTCACGCCGGCCGCTTCGGCGATCGAGGTCGTCCGCGCCCCCGCGAATCCCTTGACGATGAATTCGCGTTCGGCCGCTTCGAGAATCGCCTGCTCCTTGTTCCGCATCGGTTTCTCTCCCATTCTACCTTTGTTTAACATTTTGATTTAACAATTTTGTCAGTGCAAATATACGAAGAGTTTCGAAACATTCAACAATTTTGTTAATTTTTTCCGAAATAATTTCACTCTCGCCCTCCGTTACGCCGTCCGGATCGGGCGGACGGATATGCGACGGGGCGGCCTGACCGGCAGGAACGCATCGCAATTCCGACCGGAGACACACCCCACAACCGGACGGCAGGATTCCGCGACGGCCGCCGCAGGAGCATGTCGACAATTTCGAATTTTGTCGTACCTTTGCCGCAAAGAACGCGAACCGCAATGGCGAAAATTCTGATTATCGACGACGAACCCCAACTGCGTGCGCTGCTGGCGCGCATCATCGGACTGGAAGGATACGACGTGGAGCAGGCTCCGGACTGTACCACGGGCCTCCGGCTGCTCAGCCAATACGAACCCGACGTCGTGCTGTGCGACGTCAAACTTCCCGACGGCAACGGCGTGGAACTGGTCGGCAGGATCAAGGAGATCGCACCCGCCGCCGAAGTCATCCTGCTCACCGCCTACGGCAACATACCCGACGGCGTGCAGGCGATCAAGAACGGCGCATTCGACTACATCACCAAAGGCGACGACAACAACAAGATCCTGCCGCTGCTGAGCCGTGCGACGGAGAAGGCGCGGATGCAGCGCCGACTGGCGCGTTTCGAGGCGAAACTCTCCGACGAACATTCGTTCGACCGCATCATCGGTTCGTCGGAGGCGCTCCGACAGGCCGTGAACCTCGCGCGCAAAGTCGCTGCGACGGACACGTCGGTACTGCTCACCGGCGAGACCGGAACGGGCAAGGAGGTCTTCGCGCAGGCGATCCACCAAGCCGGGCCGCGCGCCAGAGAGGCATTCGTGGCGGTCAACTGCTCGGCCTTCTCCAAAGAGCTGCTCGAAAGCGAACTCTTCGGCCACCGCGCCGGCAGTTTCACGGGTGCGACGAAGGACAAAAAGGGGCTGTTCGAAGAGGCCGACAAGGGAACGCTGTTTCTCGACGAAATCGGAGAAATGCCCGTCGAATTGCAGGCCAAGCTGCTGCGCGTGCTCGAAAGCGGCGAATTCATCAAGATCGGCGAGACCCGCCCGACGAAAGTCGACCTGCGGATCATCGCCGCCACGAACCGCGACCTCGAAAAGGAGATCGCCGCCGGAAACTTCCGCGAAGACCTCTATTTCCGGCTCTCGGTCTTCCGCATCCAGCTGCCCGCCCTGAGTCAGCGGCGCGAAGACGTCGCGGAATACGCCCGCTACTTCGTCGGGCAGTTCGCCGCCAAGATGGGAAAACGCATCGAAACCATCGACGACGCATACATCGCCGCGCTGGAACGCCATACATGGCACGGCAACGTGCGCGAACTGCGCAACGTCGTCGAACGGAGCCTGATTATGGCCGACGGCGAACGGCTCTCCGCCGATACGCTGTCGCCCGAATTCCGCGCCGGCGCCGGCGCACCTCCCGATTCGCTGGCACTCGACGCGCTCGAACGGCATCATATTCTGAAAGTCCTCGAATACGCCAAAGGCAACAAAACCGAAGCCGCCCGCCTGCTGGGCATCGGCATCGCGACACTCTACCGCAAGTTGGAAAGTTACGGCGTCAAGTAGACACGCACCGTTTCATTCCGAGAAGGGCGTCTTATCATTTTGATAGGACGCCCTTCTTTTTCGGCGCATCGCGAAAGAGCGTAAACGCCTATTCCAAAGCGGATTGAATAAAAAGGCGTTTTTTTGGCACCGCCTTCGTATAGAAGTCGGCACGAACCAAACGGAGGATGCGAAATGCAGGTGATACTAATGATTCTGTTTTTTTGCGGCATCGGATGCCTGTTCGATCGCATGATGTGCGGTTTCGTGAAAAAGTTGTCTAACTCAAAAAAGCTGAAGCGATGAATGCAATCGTACTTTTCATCCTGCTCTGCGCCTTAGGGGCGTTGTGCTATTGGTTTTATTTCAAATGTGTGGATTGGTTCGAAAAAATTTAATGGAAAATGTTTACAGGATTGCTTATTCTGAGTATCATCGGATTCATCTACTTGATGTATGTGCTCGTTAAACCCGAAAAATTCTGATTGTCTGACCCGTAAAACGATAAATAAATGAATACGGAAATTTTAGGCGTAATTCTGCAATGGGTGGCTCTGGTGGTGCTCTGTTATCCGCTGGGCCGTTACATTGCCAAAGTCTACCGAGGCGAGCGCACGTGGCTCGACTTCATGGCTCCGCTCGAAAGGGGCATTTACAAGGTATGCAGCATCGATCCCGACGAGGATATGGACTGGAAGAAGTTCCTCAAAGCTCTGCTGATGGTCAACCTCTTCTGGTTCTTCTGGGGTATGGTGCTGCTCTGCTGCCAGAGCTGGCTGCCGCTCAACCCCGACGGCAACGCCAACCAGACCCCCGACTTGGCGTTCAACACCTGCATCTCGTTCATGGTCAACTGCAACTTGCAGCATTACAGCGGCGAGACGGGTCTCACCTATTTTACGCAGTTGTTCGTCATCATGCTCTTCCAGTTCATCACCGCAGCGTGCGGCATGGCCGCCATGGCCGGCATCATGAAGGCGCTGGCAGCGAAGACCACGAAGGCCATCGGCAACTTCTGGGTCTATCTGGTCAAGAGCACGACCCGTATCCTGATGCCCCTGTCGCTTCTGGTCGGTATCCTGCTGGTGATCAACGGCACCCCGATGTCGTTCGACGGCAAACAGACCATCACGACGCTCGAAGGCCAGGAGCAGGTCATCTCGCAAGGCCCCACGGCCGCTATCGTGCCGATCAAACAGCTGGGTACCAACGGCGGCGGTTATTTCGGCGTCAACTCTTCGCACCCGCTCGAAAATCCCAACGCCTTCACGAATATGTTGGAGTGCTGGTCGATTCTGATCATCCCGATGGCGATGGCCTGGGCTTTCGGCTTCTACGTCCGTCGCCGCAAGCTGGCCGCCTGGATCTTCGGCGTGATGCTCTTCGCCTTCACGGCCGGTATCTTCGTCTCCGTTCCGCAGGAGATGGGCGGCAACCCCAATATCGACGAAATGGGCATCGCGCAGGACCTCGGCTCGATGGAGGGCAAGGAGATCCGCATCGGTTCGGCCGCTTCGGCCATGTGGGGCATGGTGACGACCGTCACCTCGAACGGCTCGGTGAACTCGATGCACGATTCGCAGACCCCGCTGAGCGGTATGATGCAGATGCTCAACATGCAGATCAACTGCTGGTTCGGCGGTGTCGGCGTGGGCTGGATGAACTACTTCGCCTTCCTCATCATCGCCGTCTTCATCAGCGGACTGATGGTGGGCCGCACGCCCGAATTCCTCGGACATAAGGTCGAAGCGCGCGAAATGAAGATCGCCACGATGGTCGTACTGATGCACCCCTTCCTGATCCTCGTCGGTACGGGTATTTCCGCCGCCGTGGCCGCCGCGAACCCCGAAATCGGATGGCTGAACAACCCTTCGTTCCACGGCCTGAGCGAAATGCTCTACGAGTACACCTCGGCTGCGGCAAACAACGGTTCGGGCTTCGAGGGACTCAGCGACAACACGCCGTTCTGGAATATCATGACCGGTATCGCCCTGATCATGGGCCGTTATTTCCCGATCGTGGGACAGGTGGCCATCGCCGGACTGCTCGCCTCGAAGAAATACGTCCCCGAGAGCGCCGGTACGTTGAAGACCGACACGTTCACCTTCTCGCTGATGACCTTCGCCGTCATCATCATCGTGGCCGCCCTCTCGTTCTTCCCGGCACAGGCTCTGGGTCCCATCGCCGATTATTTAAGTTTCTAATCCGGATTTGAAAAATGAAAAATCGAGTAAATAATTCGTTGTTCAACAAACAGCTTGTAAACGCAAGCTTCGTTGAGTCGTTCCGCAAGCTCGATCCGCGTGTGATGATCAAGAATCCGATCATGTTCACCGTCGAGGTCGTAACGTTCGTCATGCTGCTGCTGATTGTCTGGATCGCCGTGACAGGAAACACGTCGCAGGGTTCGCTGGGCTACAATATCGTGATCTTCCTGGTCCTGCTGGCCACGGTGCTCTTCGCCAATTTCGCCGAGGCCATCGCCGAAGCACGCGGCAAGGCACAGGCCGATTCGCTGCGCAAGACCCGTGAGGAGACCCCTGCCAAACGGATCGAGAAGGACGGACAGTCGCATATCGTCAGCAGCTCGGCACTGCGCAAGGGCGACGTGTTCGAATGCGTCGCCGGAGATACCATTCCCGCCGACGGCGAGATTATCGAAGGTCTGGCGTCGATCGACGAGAGCGCCATCACGGGCGAATCGGCCCCGGTGATCCGCGAGGCGGGCGGCGACAAGAGTTCGGTCACGGGCGGTACGAAGGTTCTTTCCGACCGTATTCTGGTAAAAGTGACCGTACAGCCGGGCGAGAGTTTCCTTGACAAGATGATCGCCCTCGTGGAAGGTTCCTCGCGCCAGAAAACCCCGAACGAGATTGCGCTGACCATCCTGCTCGCAGGCTTCACGATCGTCTTCGTGATCGTTTGCGCCACGCTCAAACCGTTCGCCGATTACGTGGGTGCCAACATCACCGTCGCAGCGTTTATTTCGCTGTTCGTCTGCCTGATCCCGACCACTATCGGCGGTCTGCTGTCGGCTATCGGCATCGCCGGTATGGACCGCGCCCTGCAAGCCAACGTCATCACCAAGTCGGGCAAGGCCGTCGAAACCGCCGGCGACATCGATACGCTGCTGCTGGACAAGACCGGTACGATCACCATCGGCAATCGCAAAGCCACCAAGTTCTATCCTGTCAATGGAGTGAGCCCCAAGGATTTTCTCCGGCTCTGCGTCCTCTCCTCCGCGGCCGATGAGACCCCCGAAGGCAAATCCATCGTCGAACTGGGACGCGAACAGGGCTTCCGGTTCAGCCAGACCGATTTGGTGGGCGTACACATGGTGAAGTTCACGGCCGAGACCAAGTGTTCGGGCGTAGACATGCCCGACGGCACCCGCATCCGCAAGGGCGCTTCGGAGGCAATCCGTGCGATCGTCCGGAAAGCGGGCAACGGCTTCTCGCCGGAGGTGGAGAAGATCGTGCGCACGATCTCGGAGAACGGCGGTACGCCGCTCGTGGTCTCGGAAAACGAACAGATCAAAGGTGTGATCGAATTGCAGGACATCATCAAGACGGGTATCCGCGAACGTTTCGAACGTCTGCGCAAGATGGGCGTGAAGACCGTGATGGTGACGGGCGACAATCCGCTGACGGCGAAATACATCGCCGAGCAGGCAGGCGTGGACGACTTCATCGCCGAGGCCAAGCCCGAGGACAAGATGGAGTACATCAAGCGCGAACAGCGCGCCGGCAAACTGGTGGCCATGATGGGCGACGGTACGAACGACGCTCCGGCGCTGGCTCAGGCCGACGTGGGCGTTGCGATGAACAGCGGTACGCAGGCCGCCAAGGAGGCGGGCAACATGGTCGACCTGGACAACGACCCCACGAAGTTGATCGAGATCGTCGAGATCGGCAAGCAGCTCCTGATGACGCGCGGCACGCTGACGACCTTCTCCATCGCCAACGACGTAGCCAAATACTTCGCCATTGTTCCGGCTCTGTTCATCACCTCGATTCCGGCTCTGCAAACGCTGAATATCATGCACCTGCATTCGCCCGAAAGCGCCATTCTCTCGGCGGTGATCTTCAACGCGATCATCATCCCGCTGCTGATTCCGCTGGCCCTGCGCGGCGTCGCTTACAAACCGATCGGAGCCTCGGCCCTGTTGCGCCGCAACCTCTTCATCTACGGTCTGGGCGGCATCATCGTTCCGTTCATCGGCATCAAACTGATCGACATGTTAGTAAGTGTGTTCTTTTAATTTATTGCTTGAATCATGAAAAATCTTTGGATTTCAATCAAGATAACGCTGGCGATGTGCGTCGTGCTGTTCGTCGGTTATGTATTGGTACTGCGCCTCGTGGCATGGGTGGCATCGCCCAACGACGGAGAGGCTCCCGTGGTGACCTATAACGGCAAGGTGGTCGGCGCTGCCAACGTAGGCCAGGTCTTTACGGACAGCGTCTATTTCTGGGGACGTCCGTCGAACGTGGATTACAACGGCGGAGGTTCGGGCGGCAGCAACAAGGGCACGAACAATCCCGAATATCTGGCCCAGGTGGAGGAGCGCATCGATGCGTTCCTCGCCGCCCACCCCTACCTCTCGCGCGAGGAGGTTCCCGCCGAGATGGTGACCGCGAGCGGTTCGGGCCTCGATCCCGACATCTCGATCCGCGGCGCCGAGGTTCAGATCCGCCGCGTCGCCGGAGCCCGCGGCATGTCCGAAGCCGAGGTGAAGAAGATCGTCGAGGAGAATATCCACAAACCGTGGCTCGGACTCTTCGGCACCTATAAGGTCAATGTTCTGAAACTGAATGTGGCGTTGGACGCCGCACAGAACAAATAGCGTGTGCGGAACTTATGAAAAAGTTGGATAAACCGACCAAACGGTGGCTGATCGTACTGATCGTTTTTCTGGTCGTATTTCTGATTACGGATCTGATCTGACCCCTGTCGGTCATCCTGCTTTCGCAAGTCAGACTGCGCAAACCCTCTATTTCCCGTCGCGTACGCCCGGGCCCGGAAACGGGTTCCGTGGCGCCACGGACGGAAAAACAAACCCGAATCATCAACAATCAACGAAGAAATCTTTTAAATTTATGAAACGTATTTTACTCGGAGTATTGGCTACGGCAGCCATGTTTGGAACGAATCACGTCGCCGCTCAAGACAAAGGGGTATCGTTCAGCGGCGGTTCCGATCTCGTAAGCTCGTATTACTGGCGCGGCGTCAAGGAGTCGGGCCCGGCCTTGCAGCCCACGCTGACCATGACGGCCGGAAACTTCTCGGTAACGGCATGGGGGTCGATTGATTTCAGCGACAGCGGCTACAAGGAGATGGATCTCACGCTGGCTTACCAGCTGGGGCCCGTGACGCTTTCGGTGGCCGACCTCTACTGGACCGGACATGACGACGACCGCTATTTCATATTCGACAGCCATTCCCCCCACCGCATCGAGGTAGGCGCGAGCTGGGTCGTATCGGAAAAACTGCCCTTCACGTTGTCGTGGTACACAATTCTGTTCGGCGCCGCCGACCGGAACGACAAAGGAGAACGCGCCTATGCCTCCTATTTCGAGGTGGCCTATCCTTTCACGGTGAAGACGGTCGACATGAAGGCCGGCGTGGGTATGGTGCCCTGGAATGCCGCCACGACCTACAACTGCGGCGATCGCGACTTCTACGTGCAGAACGTCTTCCTCAATGCCGGCAAGACCTGGGACATCAAGGGTGCCGACGGCATGAAAATCGGAATTTTCACCAATCTGATTTGGAATCCTGCTCTCGACGACGTTAACTTTGTCGGAGGATTTTCATTCAGAATGTAATAACTATGGATACACAGGACACCCGGCGAAGCGCCGAGCACTTTCTCGCCCTGATCAAAGCCTCGCACCGCGGGAAATTCAAGGTCTACATCGGCATGAGTGCCGGCGTGGGCAAGACCTACCGCATGTTGCAGGAGGCGCACCAACTGCTCGACGCAGGCGTGGACGTCCAGATCGGTTACATCGAGACGCACGGCCGTCCCGAAACGGAAGCCCTCACCGAAGGGCTTCCGTTCATTCCGCGCCGCAAGCTCTTCTACAAGGGCAAGGAGCTCGAAGAGATGGATATGCAGGCCATCATCAACCTCCACCCCGATATCGTCGTGGTCGACGAACTGGCGCACACCAACATCGAGGGCAGCGCAAATCCCAAACGGTGGCAGGACGTGATGCAGATCCTCGACGCGGGTATCAGCGTCATCTCGGCCGTCAACATCCAACACATCGAAGGGGTGAACGAACAAGTGCAGGAGATCACCGGCATCGAAGTCCACGAACGGGTGCCCGACAGCGTGCTGGCGACGGCCGACGAGGTGGTGAACATCGACCTGACGGCCGACGAACTGATCGAACGGCTCAAAGCGGGTAAAATCTACAAACCCGACAAGGTGCCGACCGCCCTGAGCAACTTCTTCCGACAGGAGAACATCCTGCAACTGCGCGAACTCGCCTTGAAGGAGGTGGCGCTGCGCGTCGAGAAGAAGGTGGAAAACGAAGTGACGGAGAAACCCGCCCTGCTGCACGACAAGCTGTTGGCCGTGATCGACAGCAGCGAGAAACGCGCCCGCCGCCTGATCCGCAAAACCGCGCGTCTGGCCACGCATCTCAACAGTTCGTTCATCGTACTCTACGTCCAGAGCGACCGCGAGACCGCCGACCGTATCCCGCTGGCCAACCAGCGCTACCTGATCAACAACCTCAATCTGGCCACCGAACTCGGCGGTCAGATCCGGCAGGTGCACTCCAACCGTCCGGTCGAGACGATCGTGGAGATCTGCCGCGAACAAAAAATCAATATCGTCTGCGTCGGCCGACCCGAATTTTCACTATTTTCGCTGTTGAAAAACGTCGTCGGGATGCGCCGCCTCATCGGCAGACTGTCGCGCATGAACATCGACCTGTATATATTGTCATAACCATGAAAATACAACGAAGGCTCACATTGGGCATCGGCATTCTTTTCGCCATGATCGTGCTGCTCGGCATCCAGTCGGTCAGCTACGTGCGGCAGCTTTCGCGCGCCACGGGAACCATTCTGGCCGACAATTACAACTCGTTGCAATACGCCGCCGACATGCTGCGTTCGCTCAACGACATCGGCGAAGATTCCGTTTCGCGGCACGCCCTGCGGCAGAGTCTCGCCCTCCAACAACAAAACATCACCGAGATCAGCGAACGGGAGATGACATCGGAGCTCGGCCGCCATATCGCGGCGCTGAGCGACCCCGTCACCGAGGCCGAACTGCAAACGGTGCGCCAGGACCTGCTGCGCATCATGGAACTCAACATGGCGGCCATCCGCGCCAAAAGTTCTGCCGTCGAGGAACGCGCCGACTACGTGATGTGGTGGCTGATCGTCGTGGCGGCGCTCTGCGTCGTCAGTGCCGGCGCCATTCTGGTATGGTTTCCGCGGCTGGTGCTGCGTCCCATCGACGAACTGAAAAAGGGCATCCGCGAAATCGCCAACCACAACTACCAGCAACGGCTCGACTTCACGGGCAACCGTGAATTCGAATCCGTAGCCGAATCGTTCAACGACATGGCGGCCAAACTCGACGAATACCGCCGCAGTTCGCTCGACGACCTGATGACAGCCAAGAAACGCATCGAGGCGATCGTCGATACGCTCCACGAGCCGATCATCGGTCTCGGCCCCGACCGCAAGATCCTCTTCATGAACCGCGAAGCGCTCGCGGTGCTGAATCTGCAAGCGGAGGTCGTCGGCCGCAACGCCGCCGAGGTCGCCCTCTCCAACGACCTGCTGCGCCGTCTGATGCGCGAGCTTTACGGAGAAAAGCGATCGACCGGAGGAGAGCCACTGAAAATCTACGCCGACAACAAGGAGAGCTACTTCCAAATGGAGAACACGCCGCTCTACATCACACCTGTCGGCGGACGCGAACAACAGTTCGTCGGCAACCTGATTATCCTGAGCAATGTCACCAAATACAAGGAACTGGATTCGGCCAAGACCAATTTCATCTCGACCGTCTCGCATGAGATGAAGACCCCGATCTCGTCGATCCTGATGAGCCTGCAACTGCTCGGCGACGACCGGCTCGGCAAGCTCAACGACGAACAGAAGCAGCTGGTCGGGAGTATCCGCGACAGCAGCGACCGTCTTCTCTCGATCACGGGCGAATTGCTCAACATGACGCAGATCGAGACCGGCAAGCTCAAACTCATGCCCAAGATCACCAAGCCGATCGAACTGATCGACTACGCCGTCAAGGCGACGCAGGTATTGGCCGAGCGGTTCTGCTGTTTCGTCGAGGTGGAATACCCCGAAAAAATCTCGAAACTGTTCGTCGACAGCGAAAAGATCGCGTGGGTCATCACCAACCTGCTGTCGAACGCCATCCACCACTCGCCCGAAAAATCGCGCATCATCGTGGGCGCCGTACAGCACGAAAAGGCGGTCGAAATCTACGTGCGGGATTTCGGACGGGGCATCGACCCGCGTTACCACAAGAGCATTTTCGAACGCTATTTCCGCGTACCGGGCACCAAGGTACAGGGCAGCGGATTGGGGCTGGCCATCTCCAAGGAGTTCGTCGAGGCGCACGGCGGCACGATCGGCGTCGAAAGCGAGATCGGCAAGGGCAGCCGCTTCTCGATCCTGCTGCCCGTGTGAATTCCGCACGACGTACCGCGGACGGACTCCACACCCAGGGCCTTCGGCCGATGTCGAAATCGCTATAATTCGGTATTGCGTATCCGACGGAATTTCCTCCGCGTTGCGTCTCGAAAAGGGATATTTCGAACATGCAAACATGCAAAGCGTAAAAAGAGGATAGGTGCCGAAATTCTGCGACAGGCCGCACGGATCTTTCGTATCAGAGGATTCGCGGGACGTCGCATCGCGAGATCGCCGACGCCGCAAACGTCGGACCGAGCAATATCCGCAACTATTTTCCCGGCAAGGAGGGATTGTTCCGTACCGTCGTACAGCCCGTCGTCGGGCCGGCCGCGGTTTCGGATGAAGGCCGGGAAATATCGCTCGGTTTTCCTGTGCCGTGTTACGGCGTCTTATATTTTACTTATCGTTCAGATGCGCGACGTATCCCGCACGCATCACCGGACATTTGAAAGCCCTCCGTCGGGAACAGCCGGCGCAATCCGTCATTTCGCCGCGCGCCACCGAACCCAAGACGTACAGGCGTCCGGCGCTTTTCAGCAGAGCAAACGGAGCGGAGCGGCGATCGCCGCTCCGCTCCGTTGTCGCATCGTCCGAATGACGGCACCCCGCGTATTCAGCAATTCAACCCCGCATCGTAGGCCTGTTTCATGGCCGGACTACCCTCGATCTCACCGATTTTCCACGCCCCAACGCCGTAGATCGTACCGCATTCGCGGGAATCGTCGAGACAGTCCAGAAAACCGCGGAAACCGTCGATCGTCCGTTCCATGGCAGCCTTGCTGTCGTCGGCCGCCGCCACGATAAAATAAAACTCCTTGCCCGTCATCTCGGTGTAACGCGCGCAGCAACGATCGATCAGCGTCTTCATCTGGGCGCTCATCGTATAGAAATAGACCGGCGTAGCCAGTACGATCACGTCGGCCGCGATCATCTTCCCGACGATCTGCGCCGCATCGTCCCGTTGCGGACAGGTTCGGGTATCGTAGCAGACCCCGCAACCGGTGCAGTAACCGATCCGGCAGTCGCGCAGCGAGATCTTCTCCGCGTCGTGCCCCGCCTCCCGCGCCCCGCGCAGGAACTCGTCGCACAGCCGGTCGGAATTCCCGTGCCGGCGTGGAGAAGACGAAAGTAGCAAAATTCGTTTTTTCATCTTTTTACCTAATTATCTATGATTCGGTCAATCAATCGATCCCTCGCCACCATGCCTCGTAACGCCTGACGGTGTCGGCCAGCGGCACGATCTCTCCGATCATCGGTTGCAACAGCACGAACCCGTCGCCTGCCGCCGCTTCGGCGGCGTTTTTCAGCGGTTCGTCCCACGCATGGCGGCTCAGCGCGAATTTCGAGTGATGCACCGTCAGCACACGTGCCGGGCGCAGGTCGCGGATCGCATCCGGCAATTTTTCGGGCATCAGATGAATGTAACGCCAGTCGGCGTTGTACTGCCCGTTCTCCACCACCGCCAGGTCGATCGGCGCGAACCGGCGGCCGATCTCGGCGAAGTGCGTATCGTAACCGCCGTCGCCTGCAAGATAGACCCGCCGCGAAGGGCTCTCCACTAAAAACGAGGCCCAGAGCGAACGGTTGCGCTGCAACCCGCGCCCTGAAAAATGGCGCGCAGGCAGGCAGTGGATCCGGAACCCGTCCGACAAACCGCAGCTCTCGTTCCAATCCAGTTCGACGATCCGGTCAGAATTGAATCCCCAATACTCGAAATGCTCCCCCACGCCCAGCGGACAGACTACCCTGCCGATACGCTCTTTCAACTGCATTACGGTACGGTAATCCAGATGATCCCAATGGTCGTGCGTGACGATCAGGCAGTCGATATCGGGCATATCCTCCGGAGAAAAGACGTCCGTACCCTTGAAGGGAGAAAAGAACAGCGACATCGGCCACTTGTCGGTCAGCACAGGATCGACCAGAAGACGCACCCCGTCCAATTGCAGCAGATAGGACGAATGGCCGAACCACACCAACGCATCCTCCGCCCGCTCCAAACGGTGCAGATCGGGTTTCAGCACCGGAAGCGCCGACGCCGGTTCGCGGCGCTCTTTGCTCCCGAAGAGAATACCCCACATGCTGCCCGCAAACCCTTTGTCGGAAGTCATCTGCGGCGTAGGATGCAGGTTGCGGAACTGCCCGTCGCGGTAATTGGGCGAACGGCGGATACGTTCCAACCGCTCGCCGCGCGGCAAGCGGCCGAAACTCCGCTGATTGACGAATGCGATCCCCGCCGCAGCGAGCAACACGACGATCGACAAGAGGATTGCGGACATACGGCGAATCGTTTTTCTCATCTATTCGGGAATCACTTCGTTCAGACAGGCAATCGCATTGAGCGTGCGCGGGTAACCAATGTAGGGAAGCAGCTGCGTAACGACGGCCAGCAATGTCGCCTTGCCGTTACCGACGTTCGCATTGCCCTGAATATGCCCTTTCACCTGCGCTTCGCAACCGCCCAGCGACACGAGCATCGAAAAAGTAAGCAGTTCACGAGTCTTCACATCCAACCCGCCGCGCGTGTAATAGTCGCCGAAACAATCGGCAGACAGATAGCGCTGGATATGCACCTGATTCTCCGGTGCTGTCTCGTGCATCCGATCGATCCGTTCGCCGAAGATCGATCGCTGTACGGCCAGTCCCTTTTCGAAGCGGTCATCGGACGAAACGGTCGACTGCCCCTCCAACGGCAACACCACGCCCCGTCGCCGCAGCACATCGTTGGCTATGCCGATGAAATCGAAGGTCCTGGCCAAACCGACGTAAGGCACGGCCTGATACAAAATCTCCTTCACCTCGACGGGCGTCACGCCGCCGTCGAGCGCCGCGTCGAGCAGCGAGCGGTAGACCCCCTCCGCCTGCAAGGCGATCGCCGAAGCGAGAAGGGTCATTCTGCGCGTCCGCTCGTCGAGTTCTCCGTAACGCAACACCTCGTCGAAGGCGAAATTGCCGACGATCTCCGCCAGTTCGGGATCGCTCTGTTCCAACTCCGACTTGCATGCCGGCAACAACGCATCGAAATTGCGGAGCGCCGTCCGGGACATCCGGCTGCGGAATTCCTCCGTCCCGGCGGTCGCCGCTGCATACTGCGCGTCGTCCACCGGTTCGAGCCACCTATTCTCGTTGGTCTGCGGATTGGTCTCGACGGCCAGATGCGCAAACCAGCTGTCGGGTGCCGCTCCGTGCCAGTGCTCCACGTCGGGAGCGATCTCCACCACATCTCCCGGCAACAACAGCCGCGCCGGTTCACCCCGTTCCTGGTAATAGCCCCTGCCGGCCGTGACAAGCAGCAGCTGCCCTCCGGTATGGCTATGCCAGTTGTTGCGGCATCCGGGACTGAAAGTCACGTTCGACACCGGACAGTTCAACGCCTCGTCGCACACCAGCGGCGCACGGTAGGCCTGACCGATAAAATAGGCCGAAAATTCCTCCGGCAGCTTCTCGCCCTGCGGGAAGATCTGCCCAAAGATAGGATTCTCTCTCATCGTGTTTTCCTGTGCATGAATTGTTCCTGCCGAACCGATCAGCAGTGCAAAAACGACTGCCTGCCGACATGCGATTCTTCTCATCGTCTCTTCGTTTTTAGGTTCACGATGCAAAATTACGGAGATTCCGCACTGCACGACCTACACGGATTACGGATTTCGTTACCACTTTTACCGATTCGGCCTACTTCGCATTGCGGTAGGCAAGAGGCGAACTTCCCGTATGGCGCTTGAAGAAACGCCCCAGATAGGACTGGTCGGGGAAGTGCATCCGATCGGCGATCTGTTGCAGCGAAAGATCGGAAAACATGAGCATCAGTTTGATTTCGTGTACGATCCATTTGTCGATCATCTCCTTGGGGGTCTCGCCGGTCAGCGTGCGCGTCACGGAGGCCAGGTAACTCATCGAAATACAGAGTTTTCCGGCATAGAAGGCCACGTCGCGCCGCTCGATGAAATGCTCGGCGATCAACTTCACGAAGCGATCGTAAAGTTCCCGCTTGCGATGGGCGCCCTCCTCCTGATAACGGATGTAGTTCCGCCGGACCTTGTCGCAAACGTTCAGCAGGATATGACGCATCAGCAGGTACATGATCTGCGAACGGTAGATGTTCTCCGTCTCCGCGCTGGCGGCCAATACCACGGAATAAAGGTTTTTCACCCCGCGGGCCGTCTCCCCGCGGTGCCAGATCGCCGGATGGGTTTCCAGATAGTGGAAACATTCGGTATCGAGCCGCTGCATCGCTCCGTCGAACACCTGGATGCTCGAAGCGTAAAAGATCACGCGGAAGTCGGCGCTCGCCTCGACGAGCATGAAGACCATGTCGGGCAGCAGCACCACCTCCGTATCGCACTCGATCGCATGTTCCTCGACATTGACCGATACGACCGCACGGCCGGCCGTGCACAGGAACACGGCGCCGCCGTTCACCCGAACGGGACGTTTCAGAAAAGCGGACAAATTCGTATCCTCCACTGAAAAAGATTGTTCGTCGGATAACAATAATTCGATCATATCCTCGTTTTTGACATAAATACGTCACAAAAATAGATAAAATTCGGCAAAAAAGCCCATGATAGTTCACGTTTTGAAAAATTCCGCCCATTTTTTGAAACCGGATGTTCTACGGCTTTTGCCTATCTTTGTCGCGATTAAAAAGGAAAAACGAAACATGAAGAAAAATTCGATCCGTGCAGCAGCACTCGCCTGCTGCTTTTTCATGCTCGGCTGTCGTCAGGCGCCGATGCAATCCCAGAGTTCGGAGTACGACGTCCTGACAGTGGCTACGACCGACCGTACCATTCCGGTGGATTACTCGGCGACGATCCGCGGTCGTCAGGATATCGCAATCTATGCGCAGGTATCGGGCAAGATCGCCCAGGTCTGCATAAACGAGGGGCAGCGCGTCCGCAACGGGCAGACGCTTTTCATCATCGACCAGGTTCCCTATAAGGCAGCTTTGCAGACGGCCGAAGCCAACGTCGCCGCCGCCAAGGCGAGTGTTGCGACCGCTCAGCTGACCTACGACAGCAAGAAGGAACTTTTCGCACGCAAGGTAGTTTCGCAGTTCGACCTTTCGACGGCCGAGAACAACCTGTTGACGGCCAAGGCGCAGTTCGCACAGGCCGAAGCACAGCGCGTGAACGCCGCCAACAACCTCTCCTATACGGTCGTGACCAGTCCCTCGGACGGAATCGTGGGTACACTGCCCTACAAGGTGGGCGCGCTGGTCGGTCCTTCGACGCCGCAGCCGCTGACTACCGTATCGGACAATTCGGAGATGTACGTCTATTTCTCGATGACCGAGAACCAACTGCTGAACCTCACGCGCGAGTACGGTTCGATCGACAACACGTTGAAAAACATGCCCGACGTGCAGTTGCGTCTCAACGACGGGTCGGTCTACGACGAGGCGGGCCGCATCGAGGCCATCAGCGGCGTCATCGACACCTCGACGGGCAGCGTGCAGCTCCGCGCGGCGTTCCCCAACCCGAACGGGTTGCTCCACAGCGGCGGAGCCGGCAACATCATCCTGCCGTACATCCGCAAGCAGTGCGTCGTAATCCCTCAGGCCGCGACTTTCGAATTGCAGGACAAAGTATATGTATATAAGGTCGTCGACGGCAAAGCCACGTCGGCCGCGATCGCCGTAGACCGGATTTCGAACGGCAGGGAGTACATCGTCAACTCGGGTCTGGTACCGGGCGACGTGATCGTCGCCGAGGGCGTGGGTCTGATGCGCGAAGGCACGCCCGTGCAGCCCAAAGCTCAGAAGGCCGCCGCTCAACCCGAAACCGCAAAGGAGGAATAGGCCATGACACTCAAGCATTTTATCGAACGACCCGTATTGGCGTCGGTCATCTCTATCGTCATCGTCATCGCCGGTATCATCGGACTTGCGACGCTGCCCATCGAGCAGTATCCCGATATCGCGCCTCCGACGGTCATGGTCCGCGCCAGCTACCCCGGCGCCAGTGCCGAGACCATCCAGAATGCCGTCATCGTACCGCTCGAGCAGGCGATCAACGGTGTGGAGAACATGACCTACATCACCTCCAGCGCAGCCGTCGGCAGCGCCTCGGTCACCGTCTATTTCCGCCAGGGTACCGATCCCGACATGGCAACTGTCAATGTCCAGAACAAAGTGGCCACCGCCACCGGACAGCTTCCCTCGGAGGTCAACCAGATCGGCGTCATGACCATGAAGCGCCAGACCTCGATGGTGAAGATCTTCTCGCTGTACAGTCCCGACGACTCCTACGACGAGACGTTCCTCTCCAACTACTCGAAGATCAATATCGAACCGCGCATCCTGCGTATCCCGGGTGTAGGCGATGCCTTCACGCTCGGTGCCGCCTACTCGATGCGCGTCTGGCTGAAACCCGACGTGATGGCGCAATACAAGCTCATCCCCTCGGACGTGACGATGGCGCTGGCCGAACAGAACATCGAGGCTGCTACGGGTACACTGGGTGAAAACTCCGAGAATACGTTCCAGTACACAATGAAATACCGCGGACGCTACGAGACGCCCGAAGAGTTCGGCCAGATCGTCATCCGCTCGCTCCCCGACGGTGAGGTGCTGCGTCTGAAAGATGTCGCCGACATCGAGTTGGGCAGCGAATCCTATGCTTACAAGGGCTATACCAACGGCCATCCGGGCGTCAGCACGATGATCTTCCAGACCGCCGGTTCGAATGCCACGCAGGTCGTCGAGGATGTCGAAGCGCTGCTCGAAGAGGTACGTGCCGAACTGCCGAAAGGCATCGAAATCGCCCACCTGCAAAGTGTGAACGACTTCCTTTACGCCTCGATGAACGAGGTGCTCAAAACGCTGATCGAAGCCATCATCCTCGTGGTGCTGGTGGTCTACGTCTTCTTGCAGGACATCCGCTCGACACTCGTCCCCACGATTTCGATCCTCGTGGCACTCGTCGGAACTTTCGCATTCCTGTCGGTGGCCGGTTTCTCGATCAACCTGCTGACTCTCTTCGCTCTGGTACTTGCGATCGGTACGGTCGTCGACGATGCCATCATCGTCGTCGAGGCGGTGCAGGCGCGATTCGACGTGGGATACAAGTCTTCCTACCATGCCACCATCGACGCCATGTCGGGCATCACGTCGGCCATCGTCACCTCGACGCTGGTCTTTATGGCCGTCTTCATTCCCGTGGCCATGATGGGCGGAACGTCGGGTATCTTCTACACTCAATTCGGTATCACGATGGCCGTGGCCGTCGGTATCTCGGCCGTCAACGCCCTTACACTCTCGCCGGCGCTCTGCGCCCTGCTGCTGAAACCCTACATGGACGAAAACGGACAGATGCGCGACAATTTCGCCGCCCGCTTCCGTAAGGCGTTCAACACCACGTTCGCTACGATGGTCAACAAGTACAAGCACGGTGTGCTGCTCTTCATCAAGCACAAGTGGCTGATGTGGTCGACGCTCGGACTCGCCCTCGCGGCGCTCGTGTTGCTGATGAACACCACCAAGACGGGTCTGGTACCCGATGAAGACCAGGGTACGATCATGGTCAACGTGACGGCCGCTCCGGGTTCCGGACTCGCCGAGACGCACCTGATCATGGAGCAGGTTGCGGACCGCATCGAGGACATTCCCCAGATCCGCGACTTCATGCAGGTCGCCGGTTACGGCATGATCGCCGGACAGGGATCTTCCTACGGTATGTGCATCATCAAGCTCAAGGACTGGGAAGAGCGCCCCGAAAAGTCGGATGCCGTACAGGCCGTCATCGGACAGATCTACGCCCGGACGGCCGATATCAAGGATGCGCAGATCTTCGCCGTCGCACCGCCGATGATCTCGGGTTACGGAACCTCGACCGGCTTCTCGCTGAACTTGCAGGACAAGGCGGACGGCGAGCTGACCGATTTCTACAACATCTACCTGAAATTCATCGGCGCGCTGAACCAGCGTCCCGAAATCGAACGCGCCTACTCGACGTTCAACATCAACTTCCCGCAGTATCTGGTCGACATCGACGCCGCGAAAGCCAAACGCGCCGGTGTGTCGCCGAGCACGATCCTCTCGACGCTGGCGGGTTACTACGGCGGACAGTACGTTTCGAACATCAACCGCTTCTCGAAGATGTACTACGTGACGTTGCAGGCTGATCCGAAGTACCGTCTCGACACGGAGTCGCTCAACAATGTCTATGTGCGCACGGACAGCGGTGAAATGGCGCCGCTGAGCCAGTTCGTGAACCTGACGCGCGTATACAGTTCCGAAGTGCTCAACCGCTTCAACCTCTACAACTCGATTGCCGTGACCGGAACGGCCGCCAGCGGTTACTCGTCGGGCGACGCCATCCAGGCGATCCGCGAAGTCGCCGCCGAGGTGCTGCCGAAGGGCTACGGATTCGAGTTCGACGGCATCACGCGCGAGGAGGCGCAGACCGGCAGCAACACGGCCATTATCTTCGGTATCTGTATTCTGCTGATCTACCTCATCCTGAGTGCGCTCTACGAGAGTTTCCTCATTCCGTTCGCCGTCATCCTCGCCGTACCGTGCGGTCTGACAGGCTCGTTCCTCATGGCCAAGGCGATGGGACTCGAAAACAACATCTATCTCCAAACGGGTATCATCATGCTGATCGGTCTGCTGTCGAAAACGGCCATTCTGATCACCGAGTACGCCGCCGAACGCCGCGCCGGAGGCATGAGCCTCACGCAAGCCGCCGTATCGGCCGCCAAAGCCCGTCTGCGCCCAATTCTGATGACCGTCCTTACGTGCGTGTTCGGTATGATCCCGCTGATGCTCTCGCACGGTGTCGGCGCCAACGGCAACTCCACGCTCGGTTCGGGTGTCGTGGGCGGCATGATCGTCGGTACGCTGGCGCTGCTGTTCCTGGTACCTACGCTCTTCATCGTCTTCCAGACCTTGCAGGAGAAGATCAAGCCGGTGGAGTTCACCTCTCCCGATTGGTGCATCCAGGCCGAGATCGAAGAGAATCAAAAAGAACCTATTGACGAAGAAGCAAAAACCGATGATGATACGAAATAGTTTATTCGCAGCCGTCGCCCTGCTTATGACGGGCTGCGGCATCTACAAACCCTACACGCGTCCCGAAGTCACGACCGACGGCATCTACCGCGAGGCCGTAACTCCGACCGACACGGCCTCGCTGGCCGACCTCGACTGGCGGGCGCTCTTTCCCGACGAGCGGTTGCAGCAGCTCATCGATACGGTGCTGGTACGCAACACCGATCTGCGCACGGCACAGTTGCAGGTCGAGGAGGCCGAAGCGACGCTCCGCACTGCACGGCTCTCGCTGCTCCCCTCCTTCACGCTCGCACCCCAGGGCGGCGTAAGCAGTTTCGACAATTCGAAGGGGACTTGGACTTACAACCTTCCCGTGACGGCCAGCTGGGAGATCGATATTTTCTCTCGGCTGCGCAACGGCAAACTCCGCAACAAGGCGCTCTACTACCAGAGCATCGAGTATCGCCAGGCCGTTCGCACGCAGTTGATCGCCACGACGGCCAACCTCTACTTCACGCTCTGCATGCTCGACGAGCAGTATGCCATCGCCAACGAGACCGCCGCGGCATGGCGCGAAATGATCGATGCGATCCGTGCGATGAAGGAGGCCGGTATGGCGACCGAAGCAGCCGTCGCACAGAACGAAGCGGCCTATTACAGTGTCGAGACGTCGGTCAAGCAGCTCGCGCAGTCGATCAGCGAGACCGAAAACAGCCTATGTTCGCTGTTGGCGCAGACTCCGCACAAGATCGAGCGCGGCTCGCTCGAAAGCCAGCAGATGCCCGTCGACCTGCTCATCGGCGTCCCCGTGCAACTGCTCTCGCGCCGTCCCGACGTACGCCGCGCCGAGTACTCGCTCATGTCGGCCTATTATGCTACGGCCGAAGCACGTTCGGCGCTCTATCCGCAGATTACGCTCAGCGGTACGGCCGGTTGGACGAACAGCGCAGGGTCGCAGATCGTCAACCCCGGCAAGCTGCTTCTGTCGGCCGCAGGACAATTGTTGCAGCCGATCTTCCAGGCCGGCGCCAACCGTGCGCGCGTGAAGATCGCCAAAGCGCAGCAGCAGGAGGCGATGCTCGCCTACGAGCAGACGATTCTCAATGCCGGACAAGAGGTCAACGATGCGCTGACCGCCTGCCAGACGGCACGCGAGTCGGCAGCGCTCTATGACCAGCAGGTCGCATCGCTCCGTCGTGCCGTCGAGAGCACCGAGCTGCTGATGCAGCACGGCTCGACGACCTACCTCGAAGTACTGACCGCACGGCAGTCGCTCCTCTCGGCGCAGTTGCAGCAGGTCGCCAACCGTTTCACCGAATTGCAGAGCGTGGTCACGCTCTACCACGCCCTCGGCGGCGGACGCGAAACGGAAACGGCGCAGTAGCGTTTTTCCTCCGACCGATATTTACGACCGGAAAATCCGAACAGGGTTTTCCGGTTTTTTCGTATCCTGCATCGGCGGGAACGACAAAATTTTCCGATTTTCACACCGACCGTTGGATTATCACCTGCAATTTCGTATTTTTGTTCGATCGGTCACGAAAACAAAAGAAAGAAAATCCGAAAAACAAAGGAAACACAATTCAAATTCATAACTATTAACCCGTTAACCACATGATTCTCAAAAGACTGATTCCCATTCTACTGGCCGTGCCGCTGCTCGCGGCCTGCCCGTCGGGAAACCCGAACGGCAAGATGCCGGTCGATGTTTCCAAACTGCCCCGCCAGATCTATTCGGGCGAACAGGGCCCGTTCCACGTACAGGGCATCGCCGTCGATCTCGACCGCGGCTACATGTACTTCTCGTTCACCACCACGCTCCTGAAAACCGACATGCAGGGCAACCTGCTCGGCAGCGTCGAAGGCATGACCGGGCACTTGGGCTGCATGACGCTCAATCCCGACGACGGACGGCTCTACGCTTCGATCGAGTACAAGCACGACGCGATCGGAAAGGGCATTCTCAACAAGCTGGAAGGCGTCCGGAACGACGAGCAGACGGGTTTCTACGTCGCAGTCTTCGACGTCGACCGCATCGACCGCATCGGAATGAATGCCGAGAAGGACGACGTGATGAAGACCGTCTACATCAAGGAGGCCGTCGTCGACTACTACGCCAAAGTCTCCAACAACGGACAGGAGCTGGAACACCGTTTCGGCTGCTCGGGCATCGACGGCGTGACATTCGCACCCGCATTCGGCCAGAGCCGCGACGGCAAGAAGTATCTCTACGTCGCTTACGGCATCTACGGCGACACGCTGCGCACCGACAACGACTATCAGGTGATTCTGGCCTACGACACCCGGGACTGGAAGCGGTACGAGCAGCCGCTCACGCAGGAGAACCTGCACAAGAGCGGTCCCGAGAAACCGCTCCACAAATATTTCCTCTACACGGGCAACACCTCGTGGGGCATCCAGAACCTCGCCTACGACAAGGCCTCGGGCAACATGCACGCCGCCGTCTACAAGGGCAAGAAATCGCACTATCCCAACTACTCCTACTTCGTCATCGACGGCAGCAAGGCTCCCGAGCGCAAGCAGCTACAAGGGTTCGATCCCGCCGTCGAGGCAGAGGTGCTCTCGCTGCTGCCCGAAGGACTGCATGATGCGCAAAGCGATACGTGGGGTTGGAATTTCAAATGGGGTACGACGGGACTCTGCCCCATCGGCGACGGTTATTTCTACATCTCGCACAACGCCAAGGACAAGCAGACGGGCAATCAGAGCAGTACCGTACAGCTTTATAAATGGACGGGCAATCCCGACAAAGCCTTCGAACCGGTGGAATAAATCCGCCGGACATGAAGAAACGATCCCCGCGACCGGATGGTCGCGGGGATCGTTTCTTCATCGGGCGCTCCCTGTCACTTCTTCTCCTTCAACAGGTCGCGGATCTCGGCGAGCAGCAGCTCCTCTTTCGTCGGAGCGGGTTCCGGTGCAGGCTGGGGCGCCTCCTCCTTTTTCTTCATCAGACGGTTCATCAGCTTGACCATCAGGAAAACGCAGAGAGCCAGAATCGTAAAGTCGATGCACTGCTGGATGAAAGCCCCGTAGTTCCAATAGACCGGTTCCAGTGTCTCGGCTGCCTTGCCGGCGATGTTCACACCGTCGGGCGTCACCTCGTTAACGACTTCGCCTACGGCCTGCGACATGTCGCGGATCTTCGAAATGTCGAGCCGCAGGTCGGTGAAGTTCACATTGCCGAGCAATGCTCCGATCGGCGGCATCAGGATGTCGTTGACCAGCGACGAGACGATCTTTCCGAACGCACCGCCGATGATAACGCCGACGGCCATGTCCATCACGTTGCCCTTCATGGCAAACTCCTTGAATTCCTTAAAAAATCCCATCTTGTTCGTGTTTTAGCGTATTATAAGGTAAGTGATTACTCCTTCTGCAACAACATTTCGCGCAACTGCGTGCAACTCGACTCCGGCTCACGGAAATGGAACGTCGCAATACCGAATGCCGCGGCGGCTTCGAGATTCGAGCGGCGGTCGTCGATGAAGAGCGTTTCGGCGGGATCGAGACCGAAACGGTCGAGCAGAATCTCATAGATGCGCGGTTCGGGCTTGACGACACCCTCCTCGCATGAAACCACCTCTCCGTCGAAGCACCCGTAAATCTCGGTCCGGCGCAGAAAATCGATGAACTCCCGCGACATGTTCGAGAGCACGTAAAGCCGGTATCCGGCCCGTTTCAGGTCGCGGATCAAGGCCGCAGTCTGCGGAACCGCCTCCTGACGATCCAGCGCTTCGCGCAGATAATCCTCGGCCACGGCGCGGTCGCAGCCTTTCGACCGGCTCAGTTCGTCCAACACCTCGTCGAAGGTCAGCGTCCCCCGATCGTACTCCTCCCAGAAAAGGGGCATCTTCGCCGCGAAAATAAACGCGAAAAAATCGATCAACTCCTTGCGCACCTTTTTCGCATCGCGGTGGAACACCACCCCGCCCAAATCGAAAACTATGTTTTTCATCGCCTCAAAATTAATAAAATAGTCTGAAATACCCTATGCTGCCCCGACGCTTTTCCCGAATAATCGGATGCCGGTCGGGACGGAACGCTTCGGCGGCCGGAGGCGTCATGCCGAAAAGCAGACTGCCGCAGCTCCGCCCCGCACGGTTTCGACAGCGGAAAACATAGAAGAGGCCGCTTAATATCAAGGTATTCCGCCGAAAAGCTTATTCCTACTAAAAAAATCGTAGAAACACTTGTTTATCTAAAAATTTAGTACTAAATTTGTCGTAACGAAAAAAAACGCCCCGCCATGAAAATACCCGCAATCGAACCGCTTACCGACGGCGAAGAACGCATCATGCAGATGCTCTGGTCGCTCGGCGAGGGAACGGTCAACGACATCCTCGCCGTCATCCCCGAACCCAAATCGAAGTACACCACGGTGGCCACCTTCATCAAGATTCTGGAAAATAAAGGCTACGTCGCCCACCGCAGCGAGGGAAAGAGCTATGTCTTCACACCGCTCGTCTCACGCGAAGAGGTCGCCGGCAGGCAGATGCAGTCGATGTTGCGCACCTATTTCGACGGATCGTTCGCGCAGATGGTCACCTTCTTCTCGAAACACGAGAACATCTCGATGAAGGAGATGGACGAGATCCTCTCCGTCATGCAACAGATCCGCAAAAAACGCTGACGCCATGAAAGAACTGCTGATCTACGCACTCGAAGTTCTCGTATGCAGCGCGGCATTGCTGCTGGCCTACTCGGTGCTGCTCGAACGCCGGACGGCGTTCCTCCACTGCCGGCTCTATCTGATCGGCGCGATGCTGCTGGCCGCCCTCATCCCTGCGCTCAGCATTCCCGTCTGGACAGGCGAAACACTCTATATGGCAGCCGATCCCGTCGCGGCCGCCGCACCAACCGCCGCACCGGCCGCCACCGATGCCGGTACTCCGTCGCTGCCTGTCGCCGTCACGCTGTTCCTGTACGCCCTCGGCGTGCTGCTCTCGTTCGGCGCGATGATCGCCCAGATCGTGCGAATCCGCCGTCTCCGGCACGGCGCACGGACGATCCGCCGCGCCGACTGCGACATCGTACTGACGCAGGCCGACATCTCCTCGTTCTCGTTCTTCCGCACGGTCTATCTGCACGATGCGATTCCCGAAAGCGACATGGCGGCCGTCGTCGCCCACGAACTGAGCCATATCCGCCACCGTCACTCCGCCGAGCGGATCGTCATGGAGTGCGTCAAGGCCCTGCTCTGGTGGAATCCTTTCGTCCGGATCGCCGCACGGCGTCTGGCCGAAGTCGAGGAGTACGAAGCCGACCGTGACGTACTGACGCAAGGGTACGATCCGTCCGAATACATCGCCACGATCTTCAAAACCCAGTTCGGTTATAGTCCGGACATAGCCAACGGGTTGCGGGATTCACTAACCAAAAAACGATTCCAGATGATGACCAAACACTCCGGCGACAGCCGCGCGCTGTTGCGTCTGGCGGGAAGTATTCCCGTCGTACTGCTCCTGCTGGCCTGTTTCTCGTTCACTTCGCAGGCCACCGAAATCCGAACCGACCCGCCGAACGGGCAGAGCGACTCCGACATCGAGATCGTGTCGGTCGGGACTATCCGTAAAGCTCCGGATACCCAAGAACGTTACCGCAAAGCGAATGGCGAAGCGGACGTCTATCTCGTCGCCGAAAAGATGCCGCTTTTCGAAGGCAAGGGAACGCTGCAAGATTTCCAGCATTGGGTCGACGCCCGTGCGGCCGAATACGACCGCAGCGGTAAAGTTATCCTCACGTTCGTCGTCGAAAAGAACGGCTCCGTCGCCGAGGTACAGGTTCTCGATACTCCCGATCCCGCTATGGGCGAAGCCGCCGCACGCATCGTCGCATCGTCACCGGCATGGAAGGCCGGCACGATCGACGGGGAACCGGTCCGCGTACGTTATACGCTGCCCGTCCGGTGCGGCAAGACCGATCCCCAAACGACAGGACGACAAGCTTCCGTTGGACACTCCCGATCGATCGATCAAAAGGCGCTGGTATTCATCGACGACAAAGAGGTGAAACAAGACACGTTGAAGACGATGAATCCCGACTTAATCGAAAGCATCTCAGTATACAAAGACTCCTCGGCCGTCGTCCGATACGGCGAACGTGGCAAAAACGGAGTCATCCTTATCAAAATGAAGCAATAATCTTTCCTTCGCCCAATGAAGCTGCCGGTCTACCCGATCGGCAGCTTTTATTTTATCCGCGGGAAACTCTCCTCCATCCGCTCCGGAACGACTTCTACATCCGGACAATCTTCCAAAGAGCTGCAATTCGCAAACCTGCTCCTTCGGAATGCCCCCCTGAAACCCGATCCCGACATGGAAAAACGTCTAAACGACCCGTTGATACAATATTATATAAAATTTATATTGCCAAAATTTTGTAAAAGCGATAAAAAGTCTTACTTTTGGTAGAACATAATGAAGAGAAAATTATTCTCTCCGCCCGATAACCTGTTTATCCCATCCTAAAGCCTATAAAGTAACAGATAAACAGCTGAAACTGTATGTGCGCAGTTCTCAGCTTTGTGTTACTATAGGCTAAAAGTAAGGATGCATCAGTTGGGACTGCGTATTTTTTGAAACAAACGGTTCAAAAAATATGCCGAAAATGAAAAAACTTCAACAAAACAGGTCACGAACCTGCACGGCGAATCCAGACGAGTATTCGCTCCATCGCTTGCATTTTCCGTCTTCAACCGGAAGCGCCCCATCCGATCCGGCGCACCGGCCGTCCGCGCCTTTCCGACACTACAAACGACGACGTTCGCGCTCCGGACAAGCGGACGATACCCCGCGGCTCACGGTTTTCCACGTATCGTACGACCGGTATCGCGACCTCCCGCCGAATCGACGCCGGACGGAGGAATCGCAGACGGATTGTCCCACACGTAACATCGGCACTCATGAAGGATAAACACTACCTCTACCGCGTGGCGGTCACCTGCTATGTGGACTCGCTGTTTTACGAAACCGGCAACGCGCGCAGATGCCACGACCGATGCCATTCGCTCATTACGCAAACTCTTTGCGGAATCGGAAAGAGCACATGCCGCAACTATCTGCGCTACGACCGTTCGGAACTCCTCGCGGAGGTACGGATACCGCCGGCTCTCAAAGAACTTCTGCATCTGTACGTTCTGCTGGTCACGAAATGTCCGCAGACGCAGACGGCAGCTCTTCTGCAAGAACTCCGCCGGCTGCTGGAAATCGCACTCCGTCATGCGGGCCGGCAGGGATCGGAACTCACCGCCGATTCGCTGATCGAATGGCTTCGGATCCCTTCCCGCAGAAATAAGGCTCCGGCCTCCGATCCGCGGCACAGAACCGCAGCCGGCAACACCCGATCCGTCCCGTCGCCCGGCCGCTCACACGAAAGCGAAGACCGCATAACCGCAAAAAATAAGACCCGTTGCCGGGTCTTATTTTTCTGTCTTACGCCGAACGTCAGGCGCCGAAGTTGTCGTAAAGGATATTTTCGGGCGGCACGCCCAGGTCGTCGAGCATCTTGACCACCGAGGCCGACATCATTGGAGGCCCGCACATCAGGTAGATGCAGTCCTCCGGTGCCTGGTGATTTTTCAGATAGTTCTCATAGAGCACGTTGTGCACGAACCCGGGCGTATACTTCACCCCTGCCGCATCGGCTTCGGGATCGGGACGGTCGAGCGCCAGATGGAACGAGAAGTTGGGGAAATCCTTCTCGATCTCGTGGAACTCCTTCAAGTAGGGAGCCTCTTTCAATGCACGGGCGCCGTACCAGAACGACACGGGACGTTTCGTCTTCTCGGTCTTGAACAGGTGCATGATGTGGCTGCGCATCGGCGCCATACCGGCACCGCCGCCGATGAAGACCAGCTCCTGCGTATCGGGCAGGTTGTCCGGCAGGAAGAACTCGCCGTAGGGGCCCGAAATCGTCACCTTGTCGCCCGGTTTGCGCGAGAAGATGTACGACGAGCAGATACCCGGGTTGACCTTCATGAATCCGCCGTTCACGCGGTCGAACGGCGGCGTGGCGATACGGATGTTGAGCATGATGATGTTTCCTTCGGCCGGGTGGTTGGCCATCGAATAGGCGCGGAACGTAGGTTCGGGGTTGGTCGTCACCAGATCCCACATCTTGAACTTGTCCCAGTCGGCGCGGAACTGCGGGTCGACGTCCATGTCGGAGAACTTGATCGCATCGTACTTCGGGATGTCGATCTGGATGTAGCCGCCCGAACGGAAATTGAGGTTTTCGCCCTCGGGCAGTTTCACGACGAACTCCTTGATAAAGGTCGAGATGTTGCGGTTCGAGATCACCTCGCACTCCCACTTCTTGACGCCGAGCACGGCTTCGGGAACGTGGATTTTCAGGTTCTCCTTCACCTTGACCTGACACCCCAGACGCCAATGATCCTTGGCCATTTTACGCGAAATGAAGCCCGTTTCGGTCGGCAGGATGTCGCCGCCGCCTTCGAGCACCTGGCATTTGCACATGCCGCACGAACCGCCGCCGCCGCAGGCGGAAGGCAGAAAGACGTTGTTGTTGGCGAGCGTTACGAGCAGCGTCGAACCGCTCTCGGTGGTCAGCACCTTCTCGCCGTCGTTGATATCGATCGTCACAGCACCCGACGACGTGAGCTTCGCCTTCGCATAGAGAAGCAGCCCCACCAGAACGAGCGTTACGGCCAGAAAGGCTACGACCGCGACTATAATCGTTGATGTAATCATCTTACTTAATCTTTAACAGTTACAACTTGATGCCGCTGAAAATCATGAAGGCGATACCCATCAGACCCGTGATGATAAAGGCGATGCCGGGCCCTTTGAGTGCGGCGGGGATGTGCGAATAAGCGGTCTTTTCGCGGATGGCGGCCATCATGACGATAGCGAGCCACCAGCCCATGCCCGAACCCAGACCGTAGACGATCGACTGCCATACGTTGCCGATCGCACCGGCGTCGACCTTCTGCTGCATGAAGAGCGAACCGCCCATGATGGCGCAGTTCACGGCGATCAGCGGCAGGAAGATACCCAGCTGATTGTAGAGCGTCGGCGAGAACTTCTCGACGGCCATCTCCACCAGCTGCGTGAACGACGCGATCGTGGCGATGAAGACGATGAAGGACAAGAAGCTCAGATCGACCCCTTCGACCAGCGCGTTGGCCTTGAGGACGTACTCGTTGAGAAGATAGTTCAGCGGAACGGTCATCACCATCACGAAGGTAACGGCGGCACCCAGTCCCAATGCGGTCTTGACGCTCTTCGACACGGCGATGTAGGAACACATGCCGAAGAAGAAGGCGAAGACCATGTTGTCGATGAAGATCGACCGGATAAAAAGATTCAGAGTTTCCATACGCTACCTGCTACTTTTCCTGTAAATCCTTGTTGTAAGAGCGGTGAATCCAGATGATGCACCCCACGATGATGAGGGCCATGGGCGGGAAGAGCATCAGGCCCATGTTCGAATAGGCGCCGCCGTTTGCGATGTACCAACTCTCGGGAACAATGCGGAACCCCAGCAGCGAACCCGATCCCAGCAACTCGCGGAAGAAGGCGACCGTCACCAGAATCATACCGTAGCCCAGACCGTTGCCGATACCGTCGAGGAACGACGACCAGGGCTTGTTGCCCAGCGCGAAAGCCTCGACGCGGCCCATGATGATACAGTTGGTGATAATCAGGCCGACGTAGACCGACAGCTGTTTGGATACTTCGTAGACATACGCTTTGAGTACCTGATCGACGAGGATCACCAGCGCGGCGATCACCACCAGCTGGACGATGATGCGGATACGCGCCGGAATACCCTTGCGCAGCAGCGACATCACCAGATTCGAGAATGCCGTCACGACCGTCACCGAAAGCGCCATGACGATGGCGGGTTTCAACTGGACGGTAACCGCCAGCGCCGAGCAGATACCGAGGATCTGTACGATCACCGGATTGTTCTTGCCGAACGGGCCGGTCAGGTACTTCATGTTCTTAGCCGAAAACAGAGGCTCTTTTTCCTTATTACTCATTGCTTTCTACTTTTTGATCGTTAGACTCCTCCGCACTGGCTGCCGAAGCGGCGGTCCGAGCCTTCTCGAAGAAGGGAAGATATTCGCTCAGGTTGTCGCGCAGCATCATCGTCACGCCGTCCGAAGTTTTGGTACCACCGGTGATGGCGTCCACCTCGTGGGCCGGATCTTTGGCGCCGCCTTTGCGCAGGGTGATCGAGACGAAATCGCCCTTCTCGAAGAGCGTCTTGCCCTTGTAGAGCGCCTGATGCCCCGGCGTGGCGATCTCGGCTCCCAGTCCCGGAGTCTCGCCTTTGTGCGCCATCACGATGCCCGACACGGTATTCATATCCTTTTCGAGCGCGATATAGCCCCAGATGTCGTCCCACAATCCTTTGCCGATGAGCGGGATGACCACGCGGCCGTCGGCGGCCTCGAAGAGGATCAGCGTCTTCCGCTCGTAATCGGCACGCAGGTCCTTGTTCGTCTTCATCATGTCGAAGACCTCCTCGGCAGGCTTTTCCGTCTTGTTGCCGGCCGCGTCGACCACATAGGCCTTGACCATCGCGTCGAAGTCGCCGTCCGGAGCACCGAGCGATTGCAGGATGTTGCTTTTTTTCTCGCCCAGCTCGTTTTCGGACTGACGCTGCTGCAACGACAGCGCGGCCAGCGACAGCAGAACGGCGACGATGACGACCATCACGGTCGAGTAGAGGATGATATAGGCGTTGGAGTTCTTGTCCGAGAACAGCCCGCCCTTCTTCGCGCCCGCATCTCCGGCACCTGCCTCGACGATCTCTTCGAACTCCGAAGCCGGTGCGCCGCAAACGGGACATTTGGCCGGTGCGGCATCGCCTTCGTGGATATAGCCGCAGACTTTACATTTGAATTTCTTGGTTGCCATAATTCACTCCCTATTTTGCAAGTTTGACACGGTTCTTACGACGCGCGATGTTCCGCTCGACCACGAAGTAGTCCACCAGCGGCGCCAGCGCGTTCATGAAGAGGATCGAAAGCATCATTCCCTCGGGATAAGCAGGGTTCACCACACGGATCATCACGGCCAGCGCACCCGTCATCAGGCCGACGATGTACTTGCCGGCGTTGGTCTGTGCCGAAGTGACGGGATCGGTGGCCATGAAGACGGCACCGAAGGCGAAACCGCCCACGATCAGGTGCTGCCATGCGGGAATCTCGCAGTAAGCGTTGGCGCCCACCGCATTGAAGAGCAGGCCCATGAGCCAGCCGCCCGCGAAGACCGAGAGCATCGTGCGCCACGAAGCGATACCCGTGAAGAGCAGGATCGCAGCGCCGATGAGAATCGCCAGCGTCGAGGTCTCGCCCACGCAGCCCGGGATGAAGCCGAGGAAGGCGTCCAGATTCGAATAGCTCATCGCACCCGTCGTCGAGAGCTGTTCGAGCGCCGTCGCCCCCGACACGCTGTCGACGGCGAACCACACCTTTTCACCCGACATCTGCGGGGTGTAGGCGAAGAAGACGAAGGCGCGCGCCAGCAGCGCGGGGTTGAATACGTTCATGCCCGTACCGCCGAAGACCTCCTTGCCGAAGACCACGGCGAAGGCCGTACCCAGCGCGATCATCCACAGCGGCGTCCCCACGGGCATCACCATCGGGATCAACAGGCCCGAAACGAGGAAGCCCTCGTTGACTTCGTGGCCGCGCGCCTGCGCGAAAGCGAACTCGATGCCCAGACCCACGACGTATGACACGACGATCATCGGCAGCACTTGCAGGAATCCGAACCAGAAAGCCGCCCAGCCCGTCATGCCCACCTGATAACCCGTGTTGTACATGCCGAACAGCAGGGCCGGAAGCAACGCGACGACCACGACGATCATCGTGCGCTTCATGTCGTTGCAGTCACGGATGTGCGCACCCTTCTGCGTCGTGGTGTTCGGTACGAAAAGGAACGTCTCGAACGCATCGAAGGTCGATGCGAGGAACGAGAGTTTGCCGCCTTCGGAGAAGGTCGGCTTCAACTTGTCTACTAAATTTCTTAATCCGCTCATCGTTAAGCCTCCTTGATCATTAAGTTAATACCGTCGCGGATGATCTGCTGCATCTCGGTCTTCGACGGATCGACGAACTCGCAGAGCGCGAAATCCTCCTCCACGACCTCGTAGATACCGAGGTTCTCCATCTTCTCGATGTCGCCCGCGAGCGTCGCTTTGAGCAGGTGCATCGGATAGATGTCCATCGGCAGGTACTGCTCGTAGAGGCCCGTCACGACGAACGGACGCTCGCCGCCGTTGAGATTGGTGTCGAGGTTGTAACGCTTCTTGGGGCAGAGCCACGAGAAATAGGCGCGCGACACGGAGAATTTGTTGCAGCGGGGCATCGCCCAACCCAGCAACTCGTACTTGTCGCCCTCGGGAATCAGCGTCAACTGATGCGCATAGTACCCGATATGACCGTCGAGCGAGGTCTTGACGCCCGTAAGCACATTGCCCGAAATGTAGCGGATGCTCTCCCCTTCGGCCTGCGGTTTGATGTTCCCGCCGACGATCGAACGGATCGAGGCGCCGTCGATGATGCGGCAGTACTGCGGCTGGGCCACTTCCGAACCGGTCACGGCGATCACCTTCGAGCGATCGACCTTGCCCGTCGAGAAGAAACGGCCGATCGTGGCCAGATCCTGCACGTTGACCGTCCAGACCACCTCGCCCTTGTTCACGGGATCGATGTGGTGGATCTGCACGCCGACGTTGCCCGCGGGATGTTTGCCGGCAAAGGCGTGCAACTCGACGCCTTCGAGCGTAGCGGCTTCGCCTTCGGCACCCGCACGGAACGAAACGTGCACTTTGCCTGCCGTGAGTTTCTTCAATACCTCCACGCCCCGCTGCAAGGCGGCCTTTTCGCCCGTGAGCGCGAAGTTGTAGTCCGGCGCCAGCGGCGCCGAGTCGAATGCCGAAACGAAAATCGCTTTGGGCGCATCGTCGGGATCGGCGATAATACCGTAGGGGCGCTGAATAATCATCGTCCACAGGCCGGCCTTCAACAAAAGTCCGACGATCTGGTCGCGGGTCGCACTCGATAGATCGGGAATCGCAAACTCCTCGTATTGCTGTTCGGCATCGGGCTTGACGGTCACGGAGAGCACCTTGCGCTTCTCGCCGCGATTGACCGCCTCGACCGTTCCGCTCACGGGAGAGGTGAACAGCACGCGCTCGTTGTACTTGTTGAAGAACAACGGAGTACCCGCCTTCACCTGATCTCCTGCTTTCACCAGCAACTTCGGAGTTACACCTTCAAAATCGAGCGGCGAAACGGCATACGTGTCGGCCAACGGGGCGTTGACCACCACGGAGGCCGCCTGACCTTCGAGTTTGATGTCGAGACCTTTGTTCAGTTTAATGATTTTCGACATGTGTAAAAGTGTTTGATTAGTGTGATAATTATGAAAAGTTTCTGTTAGTTTTATAACATTGATTTTCCGTGCGCGAAGATACGATTTTTTACCTATTTATTTAAGATTTTTTCAAATATTTTTCGGCCGTCCCGAAAAAACCGGAAAACAGCCCGAAAATTCCTACCTTTGCACCGATGGAAACACCGTTCGTCAATATCCACACCCACCGTCCGACCGGACACGGCATCGAGCCAGCGAGCGTCGGGATACATCCGTGGGAGGCTGCCGAAGGCGATCTTGCGACCGTGCGGGAGCATGTCGGCCCGGCACAGGTCGTCGGCGAGATCGGCCTCGACTACCTGCGTCCCGACCGCGAGGCGCAACTGCGGATTTTCGAAGGGCAGCTGCGACTGGCCGAGGCGGCCGGAAAACCCGTCGTACTGCACTGCGTGAAGGCATTCGAGGAGACGATGCGGCTGCTCAAACAGTTCCGCCTGCGGGCCGTCATCTTCCACGGGTTCATCGGTTCGCCCGAACAGGCCGCACGCGCCGTCGCCGCAGGCTACTACCTCTCCTTCGGTTCCCGCTCGCTGCGTTCGCCACGCACCGTACGGGCACTCGGGAGCATCCCGACGCAGCGGCTTTTCCTCGAAACCGACGACGCTCCCGCGACGATCGAGTCGGTCTACGCAACGGCGGCCCGACTGCTGGATATGCCGCTCGACCGGCTCAAAGAGACGATTTACAACAACTACCTGCATATTTTCTCCTGAGCGATGGAACGATGGACGGAACGAACCCGGCTGCTGCTGGGCGACGAAAAACTCGGACGGTTGCGCAGTGCGCACGTACTGGTGGTGGGACTGGGCGGCGTGGGGGCCTACGCCGCCGAGATGATCGTACGCGCCGGTGCGGGCCGCCTCACGATCGCCGACGCCGACCGTGTGGCCGAAACCAATATCAACCGGCAGCTGGTCGCTCTGCATTCGACGGTCGGACGCCCCAAGGCCGAAGTTCTCGCCGAGCGGCTGCGCGACATCAACCCCGATTTGCAGCTCACCGTCATCGAGAAATACATCAGGGACGAAGAGACCGACCGGCTGCTCGACGCCGCGCCCTACGATTATGCGGTGGATGCGATCGACACCCTCTCGCCGAAGCTGGCGCTCATCAAGGGCTGCCTCGACCGCGGCATTCCGCTAGTCAGTTCGATGGGCGCCGGCGCGAAGACCGATCCCACGCGCATGGAGATCGCCGACATCGGCCGCACGCACCACTGTCCGCTGGCGCACATGCTGCGCAAACGTCTGCACAAACTCGGCATCCGCACCGGATTCCGCGCCGTCTTCTCGGCCGAACCTGCACGCGAAGGGTCGATGATCCTTTGCGAGGAGCAGAACAAGAAATCGAACGTGGGGACGATCTCCTACCTGCCCGCGCTCTTCGGCATCGGCTGCGCATCGGTCGTGGTGCGCGACCTGCTGGGCGAAATGGAGGATTCCGGCAAACGGGAAAGCAACGATTAAACCGTTAAAGATATGAAACCGAAGATTGTTTTTCTGGACGAATATTCGCTCGCAGGGCGCGACCTCTCGGCCGTGAAGGCGCTGGGCGACTACACCGGTTACGACATGACTGCGCCCTACGAGGTGGCTGCGCGTTGCGCCGACGCCGAAATCGTCGTCACCAACAAGGTGCGGCTCGACGCTGCAACGATTGCGCAACTGCCGCACCTGCGGCTGATCTGCGTAGCCGCGACGGGCGTGAACAACATCGATCTCGACGCCGCGGCCGAACACGGCGTCGAAGTACGCAATGCCGCAGGCTACTCGACGCATTCGGTGGCCGAAACGACGCTCGGCGCGGCGATCGCCCTGCTGCGCGAATCGGTCTACTACGACGAATTTTTCAAGAGCGGCCGTTACGCCCGCTCGCCGCGCCTGTTCTGTTTCGACCGTCCGATCCGGCAGCTGCACGGGCGCCGTTGGGGTGTCATCGGGCTGGGTGCGATCGGCCGTGAAGTGGCGCGGCTGGCTGCGGCTTTCGGCTGCGAGGTGAGCTACCACTCCACGTCGGGCGTCGCACGCGAGGAGGCCTACCCCGCTCTTCCGCTCGACGAACTGCTCGCATGGGCCGACGTGGTGTCGATCCACTGTCCGCTCAACGCTCACACGCGGGGGTTGATCGGCGCCGAGCAGCTCCGCCGGATGAAACCATCGGCCCTGCTCGTCAACGTCGCCCGCGGCGGCATCGTCGACGAAGCTGCGCTGGCCGAAGCGCTCGACGACGGCCGGATCGCCGGCGCCGCACTCGACGTCTTCTCGTCGGAGCCGGTCAAGGCCGACAACCCCCTGCTCGCCCTGCGCGACCCCTACCGTCTGCTCGCTTCGCCCCACAACGCATGGGCCACGGGCGAAGCGATCGACACGCTCGTGCGCTGCGTAGCCCGCAACATCGAAGCATACCTGAAAAAATAACCCTTTCAACAACAGACGGGAAGCGTCCGGATCGCAAATCGATCCGGACGCTTCCCGTTGCTGGATCATCCTCCGCCTATTTGCAGGCCTTCAACCCGCGGATCACGGCTGCCGAAAATCCGGCCTGCTCCATTTCGTTCAGACCGCGGACGGTGATCCCTCCCGGCGTGGTCACGCGGTCGATCTCGGTTTCGGGATGTTCGCCCCGCTGCAACAGCAGTTCGGCCGCACCGCGGAGCGTCGCGGCGACGATATGCGTCGCCTGCCCTGCCGGGCAACCCAGTTCCACTCCTCCTTCGACCGACGCCCGCACATAGCGCAGAGCGAAGGCGATTCCGCACGAGGCGAGGATCATTCCGGTCTCCAACATCGGCTCGTCGACGAGCATCGCCTCGCCCAGTTCGCGGAAGATTCCCAACACCCGCTCCGTACAAGCCTCGTCCGCACCCCGTGCAGCGACGAAGGTCATGCTCTGCCGCACGGCGATCGCCGTGTTGGGAATCACGCGGAACAACGCCGGTCGCACCGCGCTGTCGGCCGTCATCCACTCGGCGAGCTGCGCCAGCGAAACACCGGCCGCCACCGAAACCACCGACTGCCGGTCGGGATCGATCTCCCGTCGGATTTCACGGATCAACGCTTCGGTAAGCCACGGCTTGACGGCCAGCATTACGACCGCGGCATCCCGCACGGCCGCAGCGTTGTCGGTCGTCGTCCGCACACCCGGGCACTGTGTGCGCAAACGTTCGAGCGTCGTCTCGGTACGTGCCGTACAAACGATCTCTTCGGCCTGGAACTTTCCGCTGCGAACCAACCCGCAGGCAATGGCGCTGCCCATATTGCCTGCGCCCAAAATAGCGATCTTCATTTTCAATTCGTTTTAAAAAACAACGGCTCTTCGAAACAAAGATAGTGCAAGCCGAGCGCAAAAGCAAACTTGTTTGCATTTTGCCGAGGCGAAGCCTATCTAAGCGGAGGCTTGTCCTCCGCAAAGTGTGCAAGCCGAGGGCAGAACCAAATTTATTTGGGTTTTGCCGAGGCGCAGCCTATCTAAGCGGAGGCTTGTCCTCCGCAAAGTGTGCAAGCCGAGAGCAAAAGCAAACTTGTTTGCATTTTGCCGAGGCGCAGCCTATCTAAGCGGAGGCTTGTCCCCGCAAAGATGCAAGGCGAACGTAGAACCAAATTTATTAGCAGGTTGCGTAAATTCCGAGGAGTACCAGACGAACTTTCGATCGGAAGGAACTGCGATGAAGGATATCGGGACTTGCGGCCCGACATCACGCAAACGAAAAAGGGCCCGCTCCGGACGAGCAGGCCCTCATATCCTCCGTGGAAGACGGCTATTTCAACTCGACGAGCACCTTGCCCGTCATCTCGGCAGGCTGTTCGAGCCCCATGAGTTTGAGCACCGTAGGAGCTACGTCGGCCAGCACGCCGTCGTGTACGGTCTTCACGCGGTCCGATACCACGACGATGGGCACCGGATTGAGCGAGTGCGCCGTGTTGGGCGTACCGTCGGCATTGATCGCGTTGTCGGCATTGCCGTGGTCGGCGATCTGCACGACCTCGTAGCCGTTGCGCTTGGCGGCTTCGACCACCTCTCCCACGCACTCGTCGACTGCCTTCACGGCTTTGACGATCGCGTCGTAGACACCCGTATGCCCCACCATGTCGCCGTTGGCGAAGTTCAGGCAGATGAAATCATATTTCTGCGAATCGAGCGCCTCGACTAGCTTGTCCTTCACCTCGTAGGCGCTCATCTCGGGTTGAAGGTCGTAGGTCGCTACCTTGGGCGAAGCGACCAGAATGCGGTCTTCGCCGGCGAATTTCTCCTCGCGGCCGCCGTTGAGGAAGAAGGTCACGTGCGCATACTTCTCCGTCTCGGCGATGCGCAACTGCGAGAGGCCCAGCGACGAGACGTACTCGCCGATCGTATTCTGCACGTTCTCCTTGTCGAACAGGATGTGCAACCCCTGGAATTTGGCATCGTAAGGGGTCATGCAACAGTAATAAAGCGGCAGCGTGTGCATCCCTTCGGCGGGCATGTCCTCCTGCGTGAGCACGACGGTCAGCTCCTTGGCGCGGTCGTTGCGGTAGTTGAAGAAGATCACCATGTCGCCGGGACGGATCGTCCCGACGGCTTTCCCCTCGGCGTCGACACGCACGATCGGCTTGACGAACTCGTCGGTCACGTCGGCGTCGTAGGACTTCTGCATGGCGGCGACCATGTCCGTCGCCGGCTCGCCGACACCGTTCACGAGTTGATCGTAGGCCACCTTCACACGCTCCCAGCGCTTGTCGCGATCCATCGCATAGTAACGGCCGATGATCGACGCGACGACGCCCGTCGACTGCGCCGTATGGCGCTCCAACGCCTCGATGAAACCCTTGCCGCTGTGCGGGTCGGTATCGCGGCCGTCCATGAAGCAGTGTACATAGGTATGCTCGATGCCGTAGGTCTTGGCGATGTCGCAGAGTTTGTAGAGGTGGTCGATCGACGAGTGCACGCCGCCGTCCGACACGAGGCCCATGAAGTGCACGTTCACGCCCTTCGCCTTGGCGTACTCGAAAGCCGCCTTCACCTCCGCGTTCTCCATGATCGAACCGTCCTTGCAGGCGCGGTTGATCTTCACCAAATCCTGATAGACCACGCGGCCCGCACCGATATTGAGGTGTCCCACCTCGGAGTTGCCCATCTGCCCGTCGGGCAACCCCACGTTCTCGCCGTCGGTATGCAGCTGCGCATGGGGATACTTCTCGGTCATCGCCGAAATATATGCGGGATGGACGGTCGAAATGACGTCGCCCTTGGACCGGTTGCCGATGCCCCAACCGTCCAGAATCATAAGCAATACTTTCTGTTTCATTGTTTTATCTTAGTTTATTTCAATTCGTCCATAATCAGTTCGACGGCCTTGTCGATCGCCGCCTGCAACTTGTCGGGATTCTTGCCCCCGGCCGTTGCGAAGAAGGGCTGACCGCCGCCGCCGCCGTTCATCTCCCTGGCCGCTTCGCGGATCACCTTGCCGGCGTTGACGCCCTTGGCGACCACGTCGTCGCCGAGCATGATCGTCAGGCTCGGTTTCCCCTCCTGACAGGTACCGACAACCATGACCAGATTGTGCACGCGCGCGCGCAGGTTATAGGCCAGATCCTTGATGAAAGCCGGCATCCGCTCGGACTGCTTGGCCATGAGAATCACGCCGTTCTGCTCGGGAAGACTCTTTACGAGACGGTCGGCCCACTCGCGGACCTGTTCCTGACGCATCGCCTCGACCTCCTTCGAAAGGGCGTCGTTGCTCTCGACGATCTTCTTGATCGCCTGCACGACCTGCGTGTTGTTCAGGAATTCGGCGACGTTCTGCAACGTATCCTCCGCAGCATAGAGCACCTTCTCGGCGCCTTCGCCCGTCACGGCCTCGATACGCCGCACGCCGGCCGAAACGGCGCTCTCGCTCACGATCTTGAAAAATCCGATCGTACCCGTAGCACAGGTGTGCGTACCGCCGCACAACTCCACCGAATCGCCGAAACGCACCATGCGCACGCGGTCGCCGTACTTCTCGCCGAAGAGCATGATCGCCCCCTCGGCCTGCGCTTCGGCCAGCGTCGCATCGCGCCGCTCCACGAGCGGATGGTTGGCACGGATCTCACGGTTGACCAGACGCTCCACCTCGCGCAGCTCCGCGGGCGTCACCTTCCGGAAGTGCGAAAAGTCGAAACGCAGGTAGTCGGGTGTCACGAACGAACCCTTCTGCTCGACATGCGTGCCCAGCACCTTGCGCAGCGCAGCGTCGAGCAGGTGCGTGGCCGTATGGTTGTTGGCCGCAGCCTGCCGCTTGGCGGGATCTACCACCGCCGTGAAATCGGCGGCGGGATTCTCCGGCAGTTTGTCGACGATATGGATAATCAGACCGTTCTCCTTGTCGGTAGCCACCACGTCGATCTTTTCGTCGGCATTCTCGATGAAGCCCACGTCGCCGATCTGACCGCCCGAATTGCCGTAGAAGGGCGTCCGGTCGAAGACCAACTGGTAGGTCGTCCGGTTCTTGGCCGAGACGCGACGGTAGCGCGCGATGCGCACCGGCGCGGTCAGCGTATCGTAACCGACGAACTCGCTCTGCGCGAGCGGGAACAACTCCTGCCAGTCGTCGGTAGCCACCGCGGCGGCGTTGCGCGAACGCTCCTTCTGCGCCTGCAACTCCGTCTCGAAAGCACTCAGGTCGACCTCCACGTCCTGCTCGCGGGCGATCAACTCCGTCAGGTCGATCGGGAAACCGTAGGTATCGTAGAGCACGAAGGCGTCGTGCCCCGAAATCTTGGATCCGCCCTGTTTCTTGACCTCGGCGATCACGCCGTCGAGCAGCGTGATACCCGTGGCCAGCGTCCGCAGGAACGAACTCTCCTCCTCCTCGATCACACGCTCGATGAGCGTCTGCTGCGCCCGCAGTTCGGGGAACTGGTCGCCCATCTGTGCCACCAGCCCCGCCACCAGCTTGCAGATGAAGGGCTCGGTGAAACCTAAATAAGTGTAGCCGTAGCGCACGGCGCGGCGCAGGATGCGGCGGATGACATACCCCGCCTTGACATTCGACGGCAGCTGGCCGTCGGCGATCGAGAAGGCGATGGCGCGCAGATGGTCGGCCACCACGCGCATGGCCACGTCGCACCTGGCGTCCGCCCCGTAGCTCTTGCCCGACAGCGCGGCCAGACGGCCGATCGTGGGCTGGAACACATCGGTATCGTAGTTCGACTTCTTACCCTGCATAATCATGCACAGACGCTCGAAGCCCATACCCGTATCGACGTTCTTCGCCGGCAGCGGTTCGAGCGTGCCGTTGGCCTTGCGGTTGAACTGCATGAAGACGAGGTTCCATATTTCGATCACCTGAGGATGGCCCGTGTTGACCATTTCGCGCCCCGGACAAGCAGCGATCTCCGCCTCGTCGCGCAGGTCGAAATGAATCTCCGAACAGGGGCCGCAGGGACCCGTCTCGCCCATCTCCCAGAAATTGTCGTGCTTGTTGCCGCGGATGATGTGATCCGCCGGCAGGAACCGCGCCCACACGTCGTAGGCCTCCGAATCGAAGGGCACGCCGTCCTCCTCCGATCCCTCGAAGACGGTGGCGTACATCCGCTCGGCAGGCAGTTTGTAGACCTCGGTCAGCAGCTCCCACGCCCATTCGATCGCCTCCCGCTTGAAGTAATCGCCGTAGGACCAGTTGCCCAGCATCTCGAACATGGTGTGGTGGTAGGTGTCGTGCCCCACCTCTTCCAGATCGTTGTGCTTGCCCGATACGCGCAGGCATTTCTGTGTGTCGGCCGCCCGCGGATATTTGCGCGGAGCGTTGCCCAGAAAGATGTCCTTGAACTGGTTCATGCCCGCATTGGTGAACATCAGCGTAGGATCGCCCTTGACCACCATCGGAGCCGAGGGAACGATCTCGTGTCCCTTGCTCCGGAAAAAGTCCAGAAAGGCCTGGCGAATTTCATTCGATTCCATATATACTGTTTTATCCGATTCCTGCGTTTGTTTTTATCAGGTTGCAAAATTACACAATTTAACCTAAATTTGCGCGTTCCCGCTGAGTTTTTTCAGGCATGGCAAAAAAAGAACACCGATTCAATCCGCAGACCCTTACCTACGAAGTTATCACGGCTCCGTTCCGGCTGCGTACCTACCGCCTGCTGCGCAAAATACTCATCGGATTCATCCTCATCTCGGTGGCCAACGTCCTCTTTTCCTATTTCTTCTATACGCCGAAGATGTACCGCATCAACCGTGCGAACCGCGAGCTGGTGATGAAGTACCGCATCATGCAGGACCGGTTGAAGGCCTCCGAACGCAAGATCGCCGAGATCCGCCACCGCGACCAGTCGGTCTACCGCGCGCTCTTCTCGACCGACACGCTCTCGCTCGACGGCATCTACACGGAATACCCCAGCGAAAAGTACCGCCCCATGGCCGACGACAGCTACTCGTCGCTGATGATCGGCACATGGAAGCAGATGGATGCGCTGGCACGGCAGCTCTACTTGGAGTCCGTCTCGTTCGACCAGTTGCAGATCCTGGCCAAGAACAAGGAGAAACTCTCCTCGGCGATCCCTGCCACGTGGCCGATCGACCGCAACAAGCTGCGCAACGGTATCGGCGCCTTCGGCATGCGCCGCCACCCGATCTACGGCCGCTACATCATGCACAAGGGGATCGACCTGGCGTGCAACGTGGGCGACGCCGTCTACGCCACGGGCGACGGCGTGGTCGAAAAAGTCGACCTGAACCGCGCACGCCACGGATACGGCACCTTCGTCATCATCAATCACGAATTCGGGTACAAGACCCGCTATGCGCATCTGAACAAGGTCTTCGTCAAACCGGGCGATCCGGTCGTGCGCGGGCAGCTCATCGCCGAAGCGGGACGCACGGGCGGCGTGACCGGCCCGCACCTCCACTACGAGGTGATGTACATGGGGCAGGTGGTCAATCCGATCAACTACTTCAACAAGGACATGACGGCCGAAGAGTACAACAAACTCATGGAGGAGATGCACGAAACAACCATGGAAACCGATTGACGCTATGCCCGACAGCCGATACATAGCCAAAGTCCGCCGCCGCAAGACATTCTGGAACAACGTCACGCGCGTCGTCATCCAGCTCTTCGTCTGGACGGGCGCCGCCGTGCTCTACTACTTCGCCTTCTCGATCTTCTTCGACACGCCGGTGGAGTACCGGCTCAAACACTCGACCGACCGGCTGCGACGGGAGTACGCGACGCTCACCGAGCGGTACGACTCTCTGAATCGCGTCATGGAGAACGTCATCGCGCGCGACCGCAACGTCTTCCACATCCTCTTCGAAGCCGATCCCTACGATTTCGAGGAGGAGAACGCCGCCAACCGCTGGAATTTCTACGAAGGACTGCTGTCGCAGTCGACTATCGAGTTGCAGAAGCAGTTCGCCCGACGGCTCGACGCCACCGAGCGCGCCGTCGCCGATCTGGCGGACTCCTACGACCGCATGGCAGCGGCGATCGACAGCTGCGCCTACCGCAACCGGATACCGGCCATCCAGCCGATCATCAACAAGCAGCTGACGCTGCTCACCACCTCCTACGGCATGCGTATCAATCCGTTCCAGAAGGTGCTGCGCTCGCATCAGGGCGTCGACTACGCCATTCCCGAAGGTTCGCGCGTCTTCGCTACGGCCGACGGGACGGTCAAGGAAGTGTCGCTGCGCAACAGCACCTCCGGCCAGACGGTCGTCATCGACCACGGCGGCGGGTACGAAACCCTCTATTCGCATCTGGGCCGCATCGGCGTGCGACGCGGACAGCGGGTGCGGCGGGGCGACATCATCGCCTTGTCGGGCAACTCCGGACTGTCGCTGGCTCCGCATCTGCATTACGAGGTACGCTGCAACGGAATGCGCGTCGATCCGATCCACTACTTTTTCATGGAGCTCTCACCCGACGATTACCAGCGGATGATGCGCATCGCTCGTTCCGGTATGCAATCGTTCGACTAACGTTTGAGATCATGTCTCGCATTCGATTGATTCTTTTGGATTTCGACGGTACGCTCGTCGATACGCGCCGCGCCAATGCCCGCGCCTATGTCGAAACGTTGCGCGAAGTGGGCTACGCAATGACCGAAGAGGAGTACGCCGCCCGCCACTTCGGGGTGCGCTGCCCCGAATTCCTGCGGTCGATCGGCATCGACGATCCCGCGGAGATCGACCGGCTGCGGCGGCGCAAGATCGAACTCTACCCCCGCTACTTCGACCTCGTGGCACTCAACCGTCCGTTGTGGGAGTTCTGTCAGCAATTCCGGAAACAGGGCGGCCGCGTGTGGATCGTCTCGACGGGCCAGCGTGCCAACATCGACAACGTGATGCGCCACCTGCACCTCGAAGCGGGTGTCGACGGCATCATCTCGGCGCTCGACGCACCGCAGAGCAAACCCGATCCGGGCTGCTTCCTCAAAGCGATGGAGATCGAAGGGGCGACGCCCGACGAAACGCTCATCTTCGAGGATTCGGCCGTCGGCATCGAAGCGGCACGCCGCAGCGGAGCGGCCTATTTCGTCGTGAAGCTCTGAGCCGCAGAATCATCTTTTTCGGGAAGGTTCGCCCGCACCGGTCGGAGAGATATCCTCTCCTGCACCACACTGCCGCAGGCAATTCCCTGCAATACACAGAATCGCAGACATGCGGACGGGGCGGCAGCGGATCGTTCCGCCCATCGTTTTCAATCTTTATCGGGTAATTATCTCCGGCAGATCTGCCTGTAATCGCAATAACGGCACGTGTGCTCCGCATCGTCGGTCGCGCGGAACGGCACGGCGGGATCGAACAGTTCGGCGAGTTTCTCGCCGAGCAGCCGCTCGAAATCGACCGCATAGGCCGAATAGCCTTCCCCTACGCCGCCCGTGGAACGATCCACCAGTTCGGGGCTGTAATCGGGACGGTTCATCCGCCGCACGTAGTAGAGCGCCGGCACCGCCTCGCAACCTTCGGAGTGCGTCAGCATCATCGCGTAAAGCAACGTCTGCAAGACATTGGACTGCCGCTGTTTGGCTTCGCCGTTGAAAAGCGCTTCGACGCCCGCGAATTCGAGTTGCGACTCGCCCGTCTTGTAGTCCACCACCCGCAGGCGGCCGTCGTCCAACCGATCGATCCGGTCGGCGATGCCGCCGAACCGGACGCGCAGTTCACGGCCGGCCGAGACGAAGGGGAAGGAATCTTCGACGGGACGCTCCAACCCCTCGACGCGAAACCCGTCGTGCGCTGCATCGTAGGCGACGACGCCGTGACGCAGGTATTTGGAGACGATGCCGTGTACCAGCATCAGGTTTCCCGGATACTCCTTCACGTCGGCCGCCTCGTTTTGCAGGTACTCGCTGTTGATCGCCGCCGCGACGGCCCGTTCGACCGCCCCGCTTCCGACCAGCGCACGCAGCGTCCCGCCCGGATGGTCCTCCCCCGCGATCCGCTCGTAAAGCCGCTGCGCGGCGGCATGGAGAATCGTTCCGAACATCGGAGCGTCGACCTCCTCGGTCAGATCGTCGTCGGCCTTCAACCGCGCCACGGAGTAGAAATAGAAGCGCAGCGGACAGGCGACATAACGGAAAAAGGCCGTCGGAGAGAGCATCGCCGGCGATTCGGGGTCGACGAAACGCGAGAGCTTCTCCCAGACGTCGCCCTCCTTCGCCACTTCGATCGGCGGATTCTCCGCCAGATTGACGTCGACCCCCACCTCGACGCGCTTCAACCGGAAACCGGTTTCGAAATCGAGCTGGTAGATATAATGGCTCTGTTCGCCGGTCGTCTTCTCGTCGGCATGGTCGCAATAAAGCATGTAGACACGTTCTGCCCGTTGGACGAGCCGGTAAAAATAGTAGGCGTAGACCCCCTCGTGATGGGCTGGAGTCGGCAGATCGAAAGCCGCCCGCAGGTTGTAGGGAATGAACGAAGCCTGCGCCACGCGGTTGCCCGGGAAATTGTCGTCGTTCATCGAGAGCAGCACCACGTTGCGGAAATCGAGGTTGCGGGTCTCCAAAATTCCCATCACCTGCAACCCTTCGAGCGGCTCGCCCTCGAAGGGAATCCGCACGGTTTGCAGGTGCCGCCGCAGAAGCGATGTATAGATCGAGGTAGTTATTTCTATATCACAAGCTTCGAGCGAATTGCGCAATCGAATCAACTGCTCGGAAATGACAGCCAGAAACTCCACCCGCTGCCGGGCGTCGTCGCCGTCGTAGGGCTCTCGGGCGACGGCTGCCACGGCCCGCAGCAGATAGTCCGACAACTCCCGCCACTCGGCCGCCGGAGTGAAAAGCGTCTTCAACAGCGGCGTCTGTCCCAGCTCGTCGGCGGTCATCCGGATACGGCGGTCGGCGAGCATCGTCCGGCGCAGTTGCTCGATCGTTTGCGGCGCACTCCGCGCAACATAGGGATGCGCGAGGATACCCGCCGCATCGACATGATAGAACGACGTCCCCTCCCGCCCTTCGCGCCGGTGCGCCTGCAACTCGACGAGCCGTTCCAGAAAGGCGTAGGCAAGGGTCGTCTTGATCGGGTATCCCATCGTCACGTTGATGCCGCCGGCCTTCTCCGGCAACGCATGGAGCAGCGGCAGCAACAGGTTTTCGTCGGTCAGCACGACGGCCGTCTCCTTGTCCAACGGCCGTTTCCGGCCGTCGGCACCGGTACGCAGCGCATCGAGGATCCGGCCGGCATATTTGCACTGCACGGCGTTCGAAGGCGTGGATACGACCGTCAACTCCTTCTCTTTTCGAAAATTATCATGCGACAGCTCGACCACAGGTGGAAACGACGCATGGTTTTCACGCACGAACATTCCCGCCTCCTGGTCGGTGTTTTTCAGATAGTAGTCGTCGTAATCCCAATAGAAATCGGTTTCGGCGTTGTGTTGCAGAAAACGGAACAACACCTTCTCGCAGGCCGAAAGAGCATTGAATCCCGCCACGACATAGCGCCGCCGCTCGGCGAAAGCGAAATCGCCCGCCAGCAGCCGCTCGGCCGCGGCGCGCTGCATCATACCGCCGTAGGCGATCCCCTGACGTTGCAGCCGTGCGCGGAAACCGTGGTAGACGTCGCCCAGCGTCCGCCACACAGCCAGGAAACGGCGTTTCTCCTCCGAAAGCGTCGCTCCGTCGGTGAAATTGGCCCAGAACTGGCGGATCACCTCCAACTGTTCGGCGGTCAGGTAGGAGACGTCGGACTCCAACTCCTTCAACTCATAGATATTGCGGAACAGCGCATCGGCGTCGACACGGTACTTGTCGATCGTGTCGAAGTCGTTGAGCAGCATCTCGCCCCAGAAATAGAACTTGTCGAAAGGTTCGTCGTGGCAGGCCGAATAGACCTTGTACAACTCGGCGATCAATCGGATGCGTTCGCCCGAATGCAATCCCGAAACCTCCTGCATCAGGTCGTCGATCGTCAGCCAACGGGGCTGCCACATCGGCCGTTCGGCCAGATGCGAAAGGGCGTCGATGAAGAAATGGCGGGCACGACGGGTCGGGAAGAGAATGTGCAGCGACGAAACATCCTCTCCGTAGCGCCGGTAGAGATCGGCTGCAACCTCCTGCAAAAAACTCTGCATCGCCCGCTCGCCCCTATTTCGGATCGGTATTCAACCGCTCGAACGTACCGCTCAGCATGGAGGAGGTGTGCGAACGTTCGATCGACGGATTGCCCGCATAGCGGATCACAGCGCCCGTGGTAGACTTCATCACCACGCGCTCGGTGGCCTGCACCGTCACCTCGGCCTTGTTCGACGCATCGACCGTCACGGCCATCGCCTGCAACTGCGAAGCATCGACGACGGCCGTCGAAACGACAGCATCCATATAGCGAACTTTTCCTCTCAGTGTCACCTTGCTGCGACCCGTAACTTCAAGTTGAAGATCCGCCGCATCGAGCGTCGTCTCGAAGCGGGCACCGCCCGAAACCTTCACGTCCAGCAGATTCGTCTTCAACAGTCCGGCGAAATGAACGGCAGCGCCGGAAACCTTCACGGCGCTGAGGGTATTGTAGCGTACCGTCACCTGCAACGAATCGGCCTCTTTCGACCGCTGCATCCGCAGTTTCAATACGCCGTTTTCGACCTTGCTCACGTATTTGCCCGCCTTGAAATCGTTGGCATAATAACTGATGCCCACGGGATGCTCCGCATCCGCCGTTTCGAAACGTACCTTCATGGCGCCTTCGACCTCCACGGCGTGAAAGTCCGGCCAGAGCCGCTGCCCGGCGATCGTATCGGTTTGAACGACAGTTTGTCCGCCCGCACCATTCGAAGTCGAAGCGGAGATGCTGACCTGCGCCGATACGCTTTGAACAGTCACAAGCAGGAGGGCGATAATTCCGATTTTTCTCATAATTCTCTCTGTTTTATTTCTCAAAAATACGGAAAACCGAGCGCAGAAGCAAACGCAGGCAGCATTTTGCCGAGGCACAGCATCCGAACCAAGGTAAAGCCAAAGATACGAAAAGTCGAGTGCAGAAGCAAGCGCCAGCTTGATTATGCCGAGACAGAAGTATCTAAGACGAAGTCAAAGATACGAAAAGTCGAGCGCAGAAGCAAGCGCCAGCTTGATTATGCCGAGACAGAGTATCTAAGACGAAGTCAAAGGTACGAAAATTCCCGTTTCCCGCGTCGATTTGCGGGGAAATTCGTACCTTTGGTAGAAAACACGCGACGAATGTGAGAGCGAAAATACTGAACGCCAGCGCCGGATCGGGCAAAACCTACCAACTGGCCTACAAATACGTGCACGACGTCATCGAACGTCCCGAAAGTTACAGCGCGATTCTGGCGGTCACCTTCACCAACAAGGCGACCGAGGAGATGAAGACGCGCATCCTGAAGGAGATCAACACGCTGGCGTCGGGGCAGCGGAGCGGATACATGAGCCTGCTGCGGCGCGAGACGGGGCTCGACGAGGCCGAAATCCGCCGCCGCGCCCGCACGGCCCGCACGCGCATTCTGCACAACTATTCGCGTTTTACGGTACTCACGATCGACCGCTTTTTCCAACGCATCCTGCGGGCCTTCATCAAGGAGCTGGGCATCGACCTGAACTACAACATCGAGTTGGAGACCGCATCGGTACTGACCAAGAGCGCCGACGCACTCGTCGAACAGATCACCTCCGACCCGGAGCTGCAACGCTGGCTGACCGATTTCGTACAGGAGCGCATCGACGACGGCGCCAAGTGGGACATCCGCGACGGCATCCTCGCGCTGGGCGACGAGTTGTTCAAGGAGCGCAACCGCGACGCACTGGCCGCAGCCGGCGACAAGGAGACACTCGTGCGGCTGGTGAACGAGGCCACGACCCGAAGCGCCGCTTCAAAACGACATTTCCAATCGATTGGTAAACAGGCGGTCGAACGAATGAATCAGATAGGCGTCACTCCCGAAAGTTTCAAGGGCGGGCGCAACAGTTTCGCTCAAATCTTCCGCAAGGTCGCCGCAGGCGAGATCGTCCCGCCGACGAAGACGGTACGCACCTGCGCACTGTCGACCGACGGCTGGTGCACGAAAACCGCATCGCCTGCGGTAGTCGCGGCCGCCGCACTGCTGCAACCCCTGCTCGCGGAGTTGTGCACGTTCTACGACGAACACGTCCGGCTGTGGAACACGGCGGAACTGCTGCGCGAAAATTACCGCAGTTTCGCACTGCTGACCGACCTCTACGCCAAGGTGCGCGAGTTGTGCGACGAGCAGAACGTGCTGTTCCTCTCCGAAACCAAGCAGATCCTCTCGAAATTCATCGGCCGCAACGACGCGCCGTTCATCTACGAAAAAGTCGGCAACCGCTTCGAGCGCTTCATGATCGACGAGTTTCAGGATACGTCGGTCAAGGAGTGGCAGAACTTCCTGCCGCTGCTACACAACGCCATGGCGCAGAGCGAGCAGACGTCGGTGCTCCTGGTAGGCGACATCAAACAGTCGATCTACCGCTGGCGGGGCGGCGACTGGAAGATTCTCCACAGCGGCGCCGTCGAGGCGTTGGGGGCGGACAACGTCGAGGTGAAGCCGCTCGAAGAGAACTGGCGCAGCCTGCGCGACATCGTCAATTTCAACAACCTGCTAATCGACCGAGTCGTGGAGATCGACAGCGCGGCCCTGTGCGGTACGCTCGACGAAGGTGTCGCGAAAGGCGCCATCGCCCAACCGCTCGCCGCGCAACTGGGACGTACGCTCGCCGAAGCCTACGCGTCGCACACACAGCGCCCCTGCAAACAGAGCCGCAACGAAGGGTACGTCCGCATCGAGACCTTCGCCGGGGATCCGCCGCTGATCGAACGGATCAAGGAGACGATCGACCGGGGGTTCCGTCCCAAGGAGATCGTCGTTCTCGTGCGGGGACGCAACGACGGCGCACGCGTGGCCGAACAGTTGCTCGATTTCAAACGGCGCAACGACGATCCGCGCTACCGGTTCGACATCATGACGCAGGAGGCGCTCGTCATCGGCCGTGCTCCCGTGAGCGGCTTCGTCGCGGCGGCACTCCGCCTGGCGGTCGAACAGCAGGATTCGGTTCGCAAAGCCGTCTACAACCGCTACCTGGGACGGGAGTTCGACGCGCAGCTGCCGCCGGAGGAGGCCGATTTCCTGCGCACGATCCGCCTGCTGTCGCCCGAAGAGGCTTTCGAGAAACTGGTCATGCGCTACGGGCTCGACCGCCGGAGCGGCGAAACGGCCTATCTGCAAGCCATTCACGAACAGATCATCGGCTTCTCGACGGGGCGCGTGGCCGACATTCCGCTCTTCCTCGACTGGTGGGAAGAGCAGGGGGCCGCACGCTCGCTCAGCGTCGACGAGAGCGAATCGACGATCGAGATCATGACCGTCCACAAGGCCAAAGGACTCGAAAAGAAGGTGGTGCTGATCCCCTACTGCAACTGGCCGCTCGACCCCAAGACGGGCGGCGGCGCCAACAATGTCGTATGGGCCGCACCGCGCACCGAACAGGCGGAGACCGCGCCGCTGGCGGCGCTCGGCGAATTTCCGGTGCGCTACAAGCGGACGATGGGCGAATCGCTCTTTTCGGAAGCCTACTACCGCGAGTTGGTCTACACGCACGTCGACAATATCAACCTGCTCTACGTGGCGCTGACGCGCGCCGTCGAAGTGCTCTGCATCTTCATCCCGCAGTCGCAGCGGGGCGCCAACGTCGGGTCGCTGCTGCTGCAAAGTCTCGGACACGACGGCGACGTCGCACGGCTCGGCGGCACGACGGGCCGTTATACGGCCGGCGAGGCGGGCGAGACCTTCGAGTTTGGCGTCGCGGCCGCACCCGAACCCGAGGAGGAGCGGTCGGCGGAACGACCGCTGCACGTCGTTCTGGACGACTACCCTACGACCGTCCCCGACCTGCGGCTGCGGCTCCCGTCGGACCGTTATTTCGAGCAGGGCGAGGAGGTGGAACTCGCCCCGCGCAATCTCGGCATTCTGATGCACCGCGCCTTCGAGAACGCGGCCACGCGCGAAGAGATCGACGACAACATCCGCCGTGCGGTCGCCGACGCCGCACTGTCGCCCACCGATGCCGAAGCGCTGGCAGGCGCGATCGGTCGCCAGTTCGACGATCCGCTCGTCGCCGGATGGTTCGACAGCGGATGGAACATCGTGCGCAACGAGAACGAGATCATCGTCCCCCACCACACCCGCATCCGGCGAACGCGCCGTGAGCAGACCGCCGAGCGGACGATCCGACGGCCCGACCGCGTGATGGTGAAAGAGGGGCGCGCCGTGGTGGTCGACTACAAGTTCGGACTCCGCGAAAACCCCGACCACCGGCGGCAGCTCGGCGAATACATCGAACTGCTGCGCGAAATCGGATACACGCAGGTGGAAGGCTATCTGTGGTACGTGCGCATGGAACGGATCGTGTCAATCGACGGCTGACGTCTTCGATTCGTTAGGATCAAGCCAAAAGAAAAAACTTCCCAATCGATTCTTCGGGAATATCTTCGATTCGTGGATTTCCTGCGAGGAGCTGGGTTACACCTTCCCCCTCCCCAAAAAATCACAACGGCTATCTACAAAAAGTATATTAAAGCATATTATCTGATATTCAAATTGTTATTCATCATATCGAGAGAATATGAATCATTCTGCATAAATAACCGAGAGTTGCGTTTCCAAATCATTACCTCGTTTTGGGATGCCTGCGGTTACATACGACGGTTAATTTACAATCTATTACGTTTATATTCATCTTGCCGGACGACTCTGCCGAAATTATTTTTGTCCACCTTAAAAAAGCAGAGTTTATGCGCAGTACTTTCAAGGTCTTGTTCTACCTCAAACGAACATAGAAACACCCCGCGTGCAGTCTATCCGGTTATGGACCGCAGCACGATCAACGGCACGATTTCTCAGTTCAGTGCCGAAATCAACGTTCCGGAACAACTGGGGAAGGTTAAAGGCGGCCGAGCCAAAGGCAAGAGCGTCGAGTCGGAACGCATCAACCGTCATCCGGACAATATCCGCATTCAGATCGGCAAACATTATCGGTCGATTTGCGATCACGATGCCTACGTCACGGCCGAAAAAGGTCAAGAACGCCTGGCTGGGTATGGGCGAACGATACCGGACTCTTGCGGAGGTTTTCGAACATGACACGAATGATCTTTTCAAACGTATCGGCGTAGATCGCTCGGAAAGTACCTGGTGGCGCTATCGGGCGTCGCTCGGGCATCTCCGAGCCTTTCTGAAACACGAGTACAACCTCCACCATATTCCGCTGCTCGAATTGGAACAGTCGTTCATCGAGCAATATCACGTCTATTTGAAAACTGTCTGCCGTTCGAAGGCGGGAAGCGTATGTCGCTACATGGATCGTTGGAATAATAACGTGGTGAAAATTTCGTTCAACAACGGTCTTATACCGCGTAATCCGTTCGCTTTCTACAGTTATTCCGCTCCGACGGAACCGAGAACCTTTCTCAGCGAGGAGGTACTACGGATTTTTCAGACGACACGATTGAGGAGTGCCAAACACGAATACCACCGCGATCTGTTTCTCTTTTCCTGTTTTACGGAAATCTGCTACAAAGACATGCACTATCTGACCTGTGAACAAATCATACCGGACACCAAGGGGCACCTGCGGATGCACGGTAACCGCTGCAAAACGGGTGGAGAGTATACGATCAATTTTCTACCCACAGATTTGCGTCTTCTGGAAAAATATCGCGGAACAGTCCCCTCGTCGCTTGCATTCGATATGCCGGGACTTAGCAGTATCAATTGCTCCTTGCGTCGTATTACCAAACAGTGCGGTATCCCACGGCATATAACCTTTCATGCAGCTAGGCATTACCTTTTATCCTATTCTCTGAAAATAAGTAGTTTATACGAATCGCTTTATTAAGCAGGTAACGATTTAGAAACGAGCAAAGTTCTCTTATCTGTTTTATTCTGCATTATTGAAAAGAACGCTTTATTCCCATGGCAAAGATACGGATTTTATCTAATTTAAATAACTTTCTTTGATAAAACTTCCCCGACTTCAAATCCAACCCTTACATCATTGAATACATTTTCATCCATTGAGAAATTTTTCCACATCTGAATTGTATTATTCATATCGGGTGAAAAAGATGATCCCAATACAGATATGACACCGGCCAATTTATTCGTAGCATAATAAATATCTGTTTTGTACTCCTCTGATATTGGATATTGATTAACATTATTGTAAAGTTTATTTAATAATGTCTTAATTTCACTTTGAGCTTCTTTACCAACCGCTTTAATCAAGAATAGTTCAGTTAGTATATCAATATAATTACTTGTTGATTCACTCTGAGATAATTCTACAAATGTGATGATTTTTTTTACTAACTTCTGAATACCTACATTATTTTCGGCTAGAACAACAAGAGCATTAGTAGCATCATTTCTAATTATAGCATTACTTGAGAATAAATGGTTTTCAAGTAAGGCTATTAATGTAGATGTTTTCAAAATCCTTGAATATGGTAATAACAACGACATTATTGAAAGATGTTTCAAATGATATGAACCCAACTCCATTATAATAGAAACAAAATTGTCAATAATATCAACACGGATTGTTTTCCAATCCATAACACTTTTTATATATCTATATATTTGGTTGTAAAATTGATTTGTAAAAATTCTTAATCCTCCAAAAATAGAATCAGAATCATCTTTACACAATTTCTCTTTATTATTTACAAGAAACTCTGTAATAGCTATAATAATCCGTTCATTATCCGCTGTTGTAATATATTCACATGCAGAGTACAGGCTTTCTAAATTTCTTGTCATATTTTGTATGGAAAGCGAGCCACCATCAACAGACTTGTCTAGAGAGACAAATTTGGACACCTCATCTTTTATTGTATTCTTAATATCAAATTTGTCAACAATGTTATTATAAGGCAGTAATTTCAAAGAGTATTTCTTATTAATGGTTAACTCTCCATGATTCCTCCACTCATATATAGCTGTATCAATAGACTCTTTATCTACAAGAGATAAGTGATTATATATATGAACTAACCTGCGATAAGCAGAATCGCTAATTTGCTCATCAACAGATCGCAACCCAGAATTAATTATATAGAGAGCCTCTTTACTTACATTATATGCAGTAAAACCTAATTGTGGTAATAAAATATCTTCATCCCCACAAACATTAATAGGGACAGAATATATCAACTCTAAAATTGATCCTATATCTTGTATAGATAAGCAATTGTAAATGGTTGATATATCAGTCTTATTATAATATCTACCATCTTCTATGTAATTCTTTATGTATAAATTTAGGAACTTAATAATCCGGTCACTACTTAGTTTTGTTGCTAATCTTGAGAAAAGTGGCAATAAAACATTTCCTGTCCTTATGTATAAAGGCGATGTTTTTGCCTCAATACCTGTTATAATATAAGAATAGTAAGTGTCAAAAATCTTGTTTGCATATTCTGTACTAAGATCTACCAATGTCTCACGTAATATGCATTTCTTAACTATGTTCGTATTATTAAGTCGAACCAATAGCAATAATGCATACTTGTTATATTGTATGTAGTTGGAAATTATATATTGAAAATCAGCGTCATTAATTGTTAAATGAGTGAGACCTATAGGATGCCCAGTAGACTCATATGCCTGTAAATATCGATAGGAATTTAAGTATGATTTTACATATCCACTAGGACCTAAATTCCAAGTAGTAGTAGTTCTACCTATATTAAAGTCATGAGTTATAGATGTTGAACATCTTACATTTTGATCTTGTATGTTTTGCTTAAAATATTTTACAATCTTATCAAAATTGAAAGAGTTGTCTTTCTGTCTATTTGACAGATAACCATTTCTATAATTATAGATGCGTATTGAGTCTTCAATTAAGCTACGGCAAGATAATAGTAAAGGTGATGTGTTATCAACCAATAATTGGGTTCTGATATTCTGCAATGCTTCATTTAGTAAAGGGGATATATCCCGTATCTTCTGCTGTTGAACTTTCACGTCGACGACGGCTCGCGGCTGCCGCCGATCGAAGCCAAAGAACGCGGCTACCGGCTGGCGCATCTGGCACCGCTGGAAGTGAAGGACATTCGTCAAGCCCTGATGTTGTACGACCTGCTCTATTGCCGCAAGCACGGCCTCGACCTGCTGGCTGCGCAGAACACCGCCCGGAACCTCTGCTACAAGGACGATTACGCGGGCTTCCGCAACGAATCTATTCCCGTGCTGAAGCAGCCCGGAGCACCTTACGGGGCTGTGGAAACGGAGGGCGGCGTAGCTCTTTTCCGCCGCGGAGAACAACCTGCCGATTCTGCTCAAAGAGGTCCGGCGCTACAACACATCGTGCGCCTGCACGATGCTGCTTTTTGTTGGCAAATGAATATTTTCCACCTCTCATCCGAGGTGAAGTTGGAACAGCTCCGGCACCACGACGGCTACGAGCATGCGATGTTCTACCTCGGTAAAGGAATGAAGCAGCTGTCAAAATTCGGCACCCTGACAGCCGCAGAGACCCGGCGGGAATTGCTGTTGTTTACGGACACGCCTCTGGGGACAGGATGCTATGAAGAGATGTAGGACTACTATCAGCTGCACTTCTCCCACCCTCAATTACAGGATACGCAGTTACGGATGTATCGGCTCCCGCAGTTCGATATCGGCTGGCAGAAGTACGCCGATCTGTTCCGGCTCGAACGCAACGATAAAGATAGGGAGAGGGATGCCTTTGACAATATCCCGCCCGAAATATTCGCCTCGAAAGCATTGCTGGCGTACGGCATACGGACCGATACGTTCGATCTGGTGCCGACGGTGCGGAATTATGAGAAACTGATCGATAATGTTTTGCACACCTCGTATCACAACAACAACTACTACTACAACTTCGACATCGCCGTTTTACAGACGATGCAGCATAGAGGTGCGCTACGCGCAACCATGATTAGTTATTTTCCATGAATGGCCCCACGCAAATTGGCTGTGTTGCAGATTCTGCGGGTCGGAGCCTGCGGAACACGCCCACAGTAGCGGGCCTCCGCGGGCGGAGGCTTCGGCTCGCGCGGCGCCTCGGCAAATCCCAAATAAATTTGGTTCTGCGCCCGGCTTGCACGCTTTGCGGAGGACAAGCCTCCGCTTAGATAGGCGGCGCCTCGGCAAATCCCAAATAAATTTGGTTCTGCGCTCGGCTTGCACGCTTTGCGGAGGACAAGCCTCCGCTTAGATAGGCGGCGCCTCGGCAAATCCCAAATAAATTTGGTTCTGCGCTCGGCTTGCACGCTTTGCGGAGGACAAGCCTCCGCTTAGATAGGCGGCGCCTCGGCAAATCCCAAATAAATTTGGTTCTGCGCTCGGCTTGCACG
>CDZB01078516.1_pt1 | contig 122459 bp, 106 predicted proteins | sample 554961 | NCBI WGS metagenome assembly CDZB01 (sample SAMEA3182106, study PRJEB8094) | gut metagenome | biome: human; feature: gut; material: Stool; isolation source: human stools | place: Canada | collected 2013-02-26 | reverse complement strand
GAAATAAAGTGGAACAGCGTTTGACCGCGCCTTTATACTATATAGTATCCGACTATATGGCATAGAGGCTTTTTTTATGGAAACGGGTCGGACAAATTCCTTTGAAGGAGAAAAAATATGTGGTTCAAAAGTTTGCGGGAGGACATCAACGCGGCCAAACGGAACGACCCCGCCGCGAGAAACAAATTTGAAATTTTTCTTACATACTCGGGGGTGCACGCGCTCTCCAATCACCGTTTTGCAAGCTTTCTCTATCGGATACATCTGAAGCTTCTGGCGCGGATCGTCAGTCAGGTATCCAAGTTTTTCACGGGGATCGAGATCCACCCCGCGGCGAAGATTTACCCGGGCGTGTTCATCGACCACGGCAGCGGCGTGGTCATCGGCGAAACGGCGGAGGTGCATGCGGGCACGGTCATCTATCAGGGCGCGACGCTGGGCGGCAACGGCAAGGAACACGGCAAGCGCCACCCGACTCTGATGGAAAACGTCACCGTCTCCGCGGGCGCGAAAATTTTGGGCGGGTTTACCGTGGGCGCGGGCGCGAAGATCGGCGCGGGCGCCGTGGTGTTGAAGGAGGTTCCGCCGCATGCGACGGTGGTGGGCGTGCCCGGGCGGGTCGTCCGCATCAACGGCGAAAAGGTGTGCGAGCCCGATCTTGATCAGGATAAAACCGATCCCTATCAAAGCTGCGTCGCGGAAGTCTGTCACTTGCGCGCCAAGGTATGCAAGCTGGAAAAAATATTGGAAGAGCTGAAAAACGGCATACCCATGGCAGAGATCAACGAAGACGAAGAATAAAAAGAAAAAAGAAACATAATAGAAAGGAAAGGGACAAACGCTATGAAAATCTATAATTCGCTGACGAAACGAAAAGAGGAATTCGAGCCTATCGAGGCGGACAAGGTAAAGATGTACGCCTGCGGAATCACGGTATCGGGCGAAGCGCACATCGGCCACGCCTATCAGGCGCTGATTTACGATATCATGCGCAAATATCTCCAGAAGCTGGGCTATCGGGTGACGTATGCCCGCAACTATACGGACGTGGACGACAAGATCATCGCCAAGTCGAAGGAGACGGGGATTCCCGCGGACGTATATGCCGCCGAAATGATCGGAAAAATCGACGAGGTGATGAGAAAGTTCCGCGTCGATGACCCCGACGTGTGGCTGAAGGCGACGGAAAACATCGGCAACATTATCTCCTTTATCGCGGAGCTTATCGAAAAGGGCCACGCTTACGCGACGAAGAAGGGGGACGTCTATTTCGACGTCGATACCTATCCCGCCTACGGGCACCTTTCCAACCGCAATATAGAGGACGCTCTGGGCGGCGTGCGCGTCGATAACGACGACGAGAAGAAAAACGCCTACGATTTCGCGCTTTGGAAAAGCGCAAAGGAAGGGGAAATCTGCTGGGATTCCCCGTGGGGCAAGGGGCGCCCCGGCTGGCATATCGAGTGCTCCGCCATGAACCGCGCCGCCTTCGGCGACCAGATCGACCTGCACGGCGGCGGACGCGACCTCATTTTCCCCCATCACGAAAACGAAATCGCGCAGTCGGAGGCGCTGACGGGCAAACGCTTCGTCAAATATTGGACACACAACGGGCTGATCAAAGTCAACGGCCAGAAAATGAGCAAATCGCTGGGCAACAGCCTGCTTCTGTCCGACCTGCTCGGCAAATATTCCGACGAGGCGATTAAATTCGCGCTCCTGCAAACCAATTACCGCAACGACATCAACGTGACGGACGATCTCTTTCCCGAGGCGGAAAAGCACCTGTACGAGTTTTATTCCGCCCTTGCCTCGGCGGAGGGCGCGCACCTGTCCGCGGGCGCGGCGGACAAGGCGTACGCCGAAAAGATCGACGCGGAGTTCGACGAGTGCATGAGCGACGATTTTAACACCGCCTTAGCGCTGGGAAACCTGTTCGGCTACTTTAAGGAACTAAAAAAGCTTGTCTCGGAGAAGGACCCGAGGGCGGCGGCCGTGGCGGCGCAGATCAGAGCGACGTATTCGCTGTTAGGGCTTTTCAGAAAGGACGCGGCGGCGTACGTCAAGTGGTATGAGAGCAAAATTTCCTCCGACGTGCCCGAGGCGGTGAAGGCGGTGGCGGAGGAACGACTTGCGGCGCGCGCGCGCAAAGACTGGGCGGCGAGCGACGCGCTGCGCGCAAAGCTGGCGGAAATGGGCTATGCGGTAAAGGATTCGAAAGAGGGCTACACGCTGACGAAAAACGTTTGACATTTTTCCCGTGACCTTATATAATAAGACGGAATACAAAAACAAAAAGGTAAAGCGATATGAAAGAATATACAAGCGAAAGCTTAAGAGAAATGTATCTCGGCTTTTTCAGGGACCGCGGCCATAAGGTGATCCCTTCGGCGTCCCTCATTCCCGAAAACGACCCCACCGTTCTGTTTACGACGGCGGGCATGCACCCGTTGGTGCCCTATCTTTTGGGGGAAAAGCACCCTGCGGGCAACCGTCTCACCGACGTGCAGAAATGCGTCCGCACGGGCGATATCGACGACGTGGGCGACGAGCGCCACTGCACCTTTTTCGAAATGCTGGGCAACTGGTCGCTGGGAGATTATTTCAAAAAGGAAATGATCCCCTGGAGCTACGAGTTTCTGACGGGCGAGAAATATCTCGGTATCCCCTCCGACCGGCTGGCCGTGACGGTGTTCGGCGGTGACGATACGCTGCCCCGCGACGACGAGGCCGCGCGGCTTTGGGAAGAGGCGGGCGTCAAAAAGGAAAATATCTATTTTATGCCCCGCGAAAACAATTGGTGGGGTCCTGCGGGCCTCACGGGGCCCTGCGGCACCGATACCGAGATGTTTGTCATCCGAAAGCCCAAATGCGGGCCGAACTGCAATCCCGACTGTAACTGCGGCGCCTTCCTCGAAATTTGGAACGACGTCTTTATGCGTTTCAATAAACGGGCGGACGGCAGCTATGTCGAGCTGGAGCAGAAAAACGTGGATACGGGCATGGGGCTGGAGCGCGCGCTGTGCGTGCTCAACGGAAAATCCAGCGTCTATGAAACGGATATTTTCGCCGACGCAATCGAAAAGATCTCTCAGCTTACGGGGCGGACGTACGGGGCGGACGAGGAGACGACGAGGGCGTTCCGCGTCGTTCTCGACCATGTGCGCACGGCCACCTTTATGATCGGCGACGAAAAGGGCATTTCCCCGTCCAACACCGATCAGGGTTATATTCTGCGCCGCATTATCCGCCGCGCGGTGCGTTACGGCCGCAAAATCGATCTGCCCGAGGGAAGTCTTTCGCAGATCGCCGCCACCTTTGTCGAAAAGTATAAGGCGGTATATCCCGAGCTGGAGACCAACCGCGCGCGGATTGCGGAGGAACTCGAAAAGGAGGAGGCGAAATTCTCCAAAACGCTTCAGCAGGGTCTGAAGGAATTTGAAAAATGTATCGGCGGGCTGGAGCGCAAAAATGCGTTTATGGCGTCGAAGGATCCCTCTTACGTGCCCGAAACGGTGATCGCGGGCAAGCAGGCCTTCCATTTGTACGATACGTACGGGTTCCCCGTGGAAATCACGGCGGAAATGGCGAAGGAACGGGGCTACGGCGTCGATCTCGACGGCTATAACGCGGCCTTTGAGGAGCACCAAAGCAAGAGCAAGGCGGGCAGCGAGCAAAAATTTGCCTGCGGTCTCGCGGATCACAAAGAGGAGACCACTAAACTCCATACCGCCACCCACCTGTTGTTGGCGGCGCTCAAGCAGGTGCTGTCCGCGGACGTCAGCCAGAAAGGCTCGAACATCACCGAGGAGCGCCTGCGGTTCGATTTCAATTTCCCCCGCGCCATGACGCCCGAGGAAATCAAGGCGGTGGAAGCTCTCGTCAACGCGAAGATTGCGGAGCGTATTCCCGTCGTCATGCGGGAGCTTACCCTCGAGGAAGCGAAGGCGGAGGGCTTTACGGGCGTTTTCGAAAGCAAGTACGGCGCGCGTGTGAAAACCTATTCCGTCGGGGAATTTTCCAAGGAAATCTGCGGCGGCCCTCACGCGGAAAATACGGGCGATCTGGGTGCCTTCAAAATCGTCAAGGAGCAGAGCTCCAGCTCGGGCGTGCGCCGCATCAAGGCCGTTTTGACCCACTGACTTCGCTGAGGTCGTCGCGGCGGATTATACCCATCGGCGGCCTCCGCATTTCTCCGCCTACTCCGTTAAGGTCGTCACGGCGGCTTATAAACGTTTGATTTCGGCGCTTCAGCCGACTAAAATCCCTCCGACTGCGGCCGCGCGGTTCCGTCGGACTATATTTTACTTCAGAAAAAAGCGGGAAGAACCTGTCGGGGGCTTCCCGCTTAACTTCGCCCTTCGAAAAAGTTCCTTTTTACTCCAACGTTTCGCTTCGCCCTTCGAAAAAGTTCCTTTTTACTCCAACGTTTCGCTTCGCCCTTCGAAAAAGTTCCTTTTTACTCCAACGTTTCGCTTCGCCCTTCGAAAAAGTTCCTTTTTACTCCAACGTTTCGCTTCGCTCTCGGAAAGCTTCCTTTTTTACCCCCAAAGTTTCGCTTGCTCTCGAAAAGTTCCCTTTTTTACCCCCAAAGTTTCGCTTGCTCTCGAAAAGTTCCCTTTTCACCCTCCGAAAATCCCCCTATTTTCCCCTCGGTTTCAATAAAATGAAAATGAATAAATATGCGGTGTGCGGGCTTTTATTCAGCTAAAAAAGTTTTTTTAATCATTTTTTTGTAAAAGTTTGAAAATATACGTTAAAAAGTATTTGCAAACTCTGAAAAATACGTTATAATACATGTAATATCAACTCTCATTAAACGGAGGGCTTATCGTCTCGTGAAACTGATGGATTTATTGGAAGATATTTCCGAGCTCGTTTATGTAGCGGATTCGGAAACCTACGATATGCTCTATCTGAATGGAGAAGGAAAAAAGGACTTCGGGATTTCTCCGGAAGAGCTTGAGGGGAAAAAGTGCTATGAGGTTTTGCAGGGCAGGGACGCCCCGTGCGAATTCTGCACCAATGCGAAGCTGAAAAAGGGAAGCTTTTACACTTGGGAAAAGCGTAATCCCATTACTAAAAAGACGTATATGCTGAAGGATAAGCTGCTACGCTGGGACGACGGAACGTGGAAGCGGATCGAAATGGCCTTCGACGTGACGGAATACCGTGAGAAACAGGATGCGCTCAACGAGCGGCTGGAGACGGAAAAGCAGCTGCTGCGCTGCGTGCAGGACCTGAGCTCCTCCACGCTCTTTCTCGAAGCGGTGGAGCGTTCGATGAATCGGTTGGGAAATTTTCTCGAATGCGACCGCGTATATCTGTTCGAGTTCGGCGGCGACAGGATGAGCAACACGCACGAGTGGTGCGCCGCGGGCATTAAGGCGGAGAAAGACGAGCTTCAGAATATGCCGCGGACGCTGATAACGCGATGGGAGAAGCTGTTCGATAAGGGCGAAAACGTCGTGATCTGCAATCTGGAAAATATTTGCGAAAGCGATCCCGAGGAATATGACGTTTTACATAGACAAGGCATACATAGCCTCGTGGCGGCGCCGCTGTTTGCGGAAAACGAACTGATCGGCTATATGGGGGTGGATAATCCTCCGCCCGTACTCATTGCCAAGGTGCCGTTTTTGTTTGGTACGCTCTCCTATCTGTACGCCAACACGATCATGCGGCACCGCACTTACGAAAAGATGAAGCACATGAGCTATTACGACTCGTTGACTGAACTGCACAATCGCAATTCATATATGGGCGACCTCAAAAATCTGCAAACGGAAAGGCCTCGGGAGCTGGGCGTGGTGTTTATGGACGTCAACGGGCTTAAAAGCATCAACGACACCTACGGCCACGAGGCGGGAGACGCTTGCCTGAAGTTTGTCAGCCGCAAGCTGGCGGCCTATTTCGGGGAATATCGGCTGTATCGTCTGGGCGGAGACGAATTTCTGGCGCTGTGCGCGGGGATTTCCCGCACGGAATTCGACGAGCGGCTTCAGTCTTTGACGGAGAGCGTTTGCGAAAACGGGCGGCTTGCCGCGTCGATCGGGTCGGAGTGGAGCGCGGACGTGTCAAACGTCAACGAGCTGATCGGCAGGGCGGACAAGAAGATGTACGAGGTGAAACGTCGGTATTACTGCGATTATATTGCGCCCGAGGCGGATAATAAATAACCGTTTGACTTTTCTGCGCAAAAGGGTTATACTTTCTAAAACCTTTTTCGGGGAGGGCCGTATGGACGAAAAGCCTTATGAAGAGATCATCGGCAGGGAGCTGGCGTTTTTGTCGGAAGCGGGGTTCAAGTACGAATATCTGTACGACAAAGGCTCCGATTCTTCCTGTGTGTATATTTATCGGCTGAAGAAAGGAAGGGATTTTCTCGATTTCCGCACGGTGTCGGGCGGGGAGAAGGGGAATTTCGTCGTCTTTTCGGGCGGGAGATATCTGTTTCCCGATCTTCGGCTCCGTCACAAAAAAATGTTTCGGGCGTTTGCGCTGAAGCATTTGTTCAAAAGGGCAACCGTCGAGGAGCGCTGGCGGTTCGCCGCGGAATTGTTAAAAGCGGAAGTGACGGACGGCAAGCTGTTCGATATTCCGTTATCGTAAAAAACGGCAGGCGCAGGCGGTTCGGTTTCTCGTCGGCTTAAAAAGCCTTTCAATATCCTTTTATCGTTAAAAAACGGAAGCGGGGAAATGCGCTTCCGTTTTTCTTTTCAGATGGCTTTTCGGCCGCGCAGATAAGACGCGATGACGCCGATATCATAGGCGCTTTTCGGATTGAGCACCCGAAAGTCGTGCAGTCCCAGCGCCGTTTCCCGATGCCTGCCGTTTCCGTACTCGAAATCGCCGTAAAGGGGACGGTCGTGGCCGGTATAGGAGTCGATCAGCGTCCCGACGCTTCCCTTCGGTAACCCCTGCTTGACGTGGGAATCATTGGTAAGCACGATGAGGTCCATTTCTTCGGCCAGCTTGTTGTCTATGTACTTGTCCATTTTGCCGTCCCTCCTTTTCCCGTGTCATTAGTTTACCACCGTTTTCAAAAAATACAAGCGGACTCTGCCAACTTTTTTCCTCATTTTTCCAAATATTTTTTCGTCGCGTCCCTGCCCCTGCCTTTTTGAGACAAACGCTTGAGAATAAGGTGGAAAATATTTTACGTAAAATTTATCCCAAAACGGTTTACAAACAAAATGTTTTGTGTTATACTTATAATCGGTAGAAAAAGGGCTTCAGCAGGAAAACGTGAAATGTTAGAAAATAACATCAGTTTTCACAAGGTAGGAAAAACGCGGAAAAACAGGGCGGAAAAGCCTTGAAAGCTCTCTCCTCGGCCCCGATTGAAACCGCTTTTTAAGACAAATCAAGCATTTGGCAAAATTAACTTTTAAGGAGATAACCGATATGATGACCAACAACAAAAAGGTTTTGAAGTTTGTTGAAGACAGCGCGGCGTTTGCTCAGCCGGACAAAATCGTCTGGATCGACGGCAGCGAGGCGCAGAGAGACGCTCTGCGCGCGGAGGCCGTGGCTTCCGGAGAAATCCTCAAGCTCAACGAGGAGCTTCTGCCCGATTGCTATCTGCACAGAACCGCGGAAAACGACGTCGCCCGCGTAGAGGACAGAACGTTTATCTGCTCGCGGAAAGAAGAGGACGCGATGCCTCATTCCATCGTCAAATGGATGGCGCCCGATAAAGCTTATAAGATGGTCGAGGAGATCGCCCGCGGCAAGATGAAGGGCAGAACGATGTACGTCATTCCCTATTCCATGGGCGTGATCGGGTCTCCGTTCTCCAAAATAGGCATTGAAGTCACCGACTCCATTTACGTCGTTCTCAACATGGAAATCATGACGAGGGTCGGCACCGCCTGCCTCGAACAGCTGGGCGAAAACGGCGATTTCGTCAAGGGCTTCCACTGCAAGTGCGACGTCGATCCCGAAAAGAGATACATCATGCATTTCCCCGAAGACAACACGATCGTGTCGGTCAACTCCGCTTACGGCGGAAACGTGCTTCTGGGCAAAAAGTGCTTTGCGCTCCGTATCGCCACGCACCTGGGCAAGGAAGAGGGCTGGATGGCCGAGCACATGCTCATCCTCGGCTGCAAGCGTCCCCAGGACAAAGAAATCAAATACATCGCGGCGGCTTTCCCTTCCGCCTGCGGAAAGACCAACCTCGCCATGCTGATTCCTCCTCAGGAATACCTCGATGCGGGCTATGAAATCCAGACGGTCGGCGACGACATCGCGTGGATCCGCGTGGGCGAGGACGGCAGACTTTGGGCGGCCAATCCCGAAAACGGGTTCTTCGGCGTCGCGCCCGGCACCAACGAACACTCCAACCCCAACGCTTTGGCGGCGACCAAGAAGGGAACCATCTTCACCAACGTCGCTTACGATCCCGAAAACAACACCGTTTGGTGGGAAAAGCTGACGAAAGAGGCGCCCAAGCACCTCATCGATTGGAAGGGCAACGAATGGACGCCCGAAACCAACGCGGACGGCAAGCATCCCGCGGCGCACCCCAATTCCCGTTTCACCGCGCCCGCCATCAACTGCCCCTGCATCTCGCCCGAATTCGATTCCAAGAAGGGCGTGCCCCTGTCCGCGATCATCTTCGGCGGCAGACGGGCGACGACCACCCCGCTTGTCTATCAGTCCAGAGACTGGAATCACGGCACCTTCGTCGGGACGATTATGTCCTCCGAAACGACTGCCGCCGCGACCGGCGCGGTCGGCGTGCTCCGTCACGATCCCATGGCCATGAAACCCTTCATGGGCTATTCGGTGGATCAGTACTTCCAGCATTGGATCGATATGGGCGCTAAAGTTCCCGCGGAAAAACAGCCCAAGATCTTCAACGTCAACTGGTTCCGTCAGGACGAAAACGGCGACTTTATGTGGCCCGGGTTCGGCGACAACATGAGAGTGCTCGACTGGATTCTCGACCGCTGCGAGGGCAAAGTAGATGCGCAGGAGACCGCGATCGGCTATGTGCCCTATGCGAAAGATATCAATATCAAGGGCGCCGGCGTTACCCCCGAAACCCTCGACAAGCTGCTCTATGTCGATAAGGCGCGCTGGAGCGCGGAGGCGGAGGAGATCGAGAAGTATTACGACGACAATTTCGGCGATAAGCTTCCCAAGGAAATCCGCGAAAACCTCGAAGTCCTTAAAGAAAACTGCGCGAAATAATCGGATATCGTCAATAAAAAAGGAACGGCAGAAATCGCACTTCTTTTAAGGATTTTTAGAAAATTAAAAATTTATAGGAACTTGCACTTTCAAGCGAAGAAAAAATCAGATGCCAAAAGGAGTCTGATTTTTCTTTTATTATGTTCTAATAAACTTTTTGAAATGCTTTCATTACATATTGATTTTTTTGTAAGATATGCTATAATGATTATGCGGCACGATTTAATATTTTTTTCGTCCTAAGTTTATGTTTAGTAAAATGTAGGCTTTGTTTGCCGTCGCTTAGGACGACGTGAACCGTGTCGCAACGGAAGCGAGACTGCGTTTTTCGGTACGTAGTTTCGGCGGCGCACTTTTTTGTTTTGCGTCCAATAAATACGGGGGAAAAATATGTTATTATACATAAAAGATTATTTTCTAAAACGAATATTTCATATCTTACTTATTGTCTTTTGCGGGCTTCTAATGTTCAATTCTATTATGACTTTAGCGGATTTGAAGAATTATGAAGTTGTAATAGATTATTCGGAAAATTCAAAATGCTATCAAATTGAAGAAGAAAACGAAAAAAAGAAAATTTCATTTGAACGCCCTTCTGTAAAAGTAAAATATAAATATGCCGATATGCCATATAAGTTCACTTGGGTCAGCGGGCATATTTTTGAAAAAAATTTAAGCATAGAAAACTTTACTGTAGAGCATAAGGTTTACAATGGTTTAACTGAAAACTATTTAATAGACACCTTTACAAAAACGTATAAAAAATTTCCATATTCAGATGATGTTTCCCCTATAATAAAGGAGTATGAAACGGATACTATTCGTGCTGTAATTTTTAACGTAGTTGACTATGATATAAAATTTAATGCCAGGATTTATTTACCGCATATTTTTGTGATTGCGGGCAGCCTGTTTTTTATTGTTCCGTCGGTTGTAATGCTTTTTAAGATAAAGAAAGAAGAATAAACAAGGAAAAAGATGAAAAAATGTAAAACGGATTGGCGAACTGATGGCGAACGGGCAAAAGAAATGTATATAGAAATGTGTGTGCTGTTGACACGGCGAATAAATAATAAATTTTACATATTACGAAAAAAGGAACGGCAATTCTGCCGTTCCTTTTTTCGTTTACGGAAACCGCTCGCGCGGCGATTTTTTCGTTTTGTTTTTATACGGAAGGGGCGTTTCGTCCGCGGCCTTTTCCTCGCGGAAAGGCATTGCAGTGCTTTCGGCGGCGCGGAGATAAACGACGGCAATAATTTTTTGCCCAGCTTTACTTTCCGCGCGCACCAGAACAGCCTGGAAAAGAAAAAATCGCCCTGACGGCGATCAAGCTGATCAAAAACGGCGACGTGGTGTTTCTCGACGGCTCCACATCCGCGTTTTTTATCGCGGAATACCTGTCGGAATTTGATAATCTCAAAGTGGTGACGAACGGGATCGACACTCTTTCGCTGCTTTCGAAAAACAACGTGACGGCGTATTCGACGGGCGGAATCGTTTCGCCCGTCAACCGTTCGGTGCTGATCGGGCATTTCGCGGCGGAGATGATTGCGGGGATTCATGCGGACATCGCCTTTTTTTCCGCGCAGTCGGCGGGGCGGGACGGCGTGATTTCCGACTGCTTTGAGGAGGAAAACGTCTTGCGGCTGTGCATGATGAAGAATGCGTCAAAAAAGGTTTTTTTGTGCGACGGCGCCAAGTTTGAAAAACAATCGGCCTTTCGTCTGTGCAGTGTGCGCGATATCGACTGTATCGTGAGCAATCGGGATATACGCGACCATTTCGATACGGACGCTTTGCCCGAGCTTTTGTATTGAAAAATAAAAGCGCCGCGGCGCTTACGTCCCGCGGCGCGACAGCGCTGTGAAGAAAAAAGAGACTTTTGATTTGTGTTTTTCCCCCGAAAAGGATAATCCCCCCGAAGCCTTGCGGCCTCGAGGGAACTACCTATATGATAAGGGGGAAAATGATGAGCTGTATCAAGTAAATCTCTTGAAGAATCACTTCATTTGATTTACAAGTATATTCTACTATATTCCGACAAAAAAGTAAAATGTTTTTTCGAATTTTTTTGAAAGTTTCTGAAAGTATTAAAAATGGGCAAAAAATGAAATTAATTAACATTTTCACATATTTTTCACAATTTTGCTTTGATAAAATGTAAAAAAATTGTAAAGCGATAACAAAAGGGAAGGGAGTAAAAATTCGGGACGATTCCGCGGCGGCGGTTTATTCTTCCTGCCTTTCCCGTTCGCTTTTTTCCGTGCGTATAAAAGGCTTACATGATTTTACACAGAAAACAGCAGAGCACGACGGAGGCGAAGTAGGAAAAGAGGGAGATGACGAGGGCGGCGGTAAACTTTTTTTGTTTGACTTCGGAAAAATAGACGGCGCCGATATAGAACACCGTTTCCGACGAGCCGTAGGCTACGCAGGCGCAGCGCGCGGCGTAGCTGTCCGCGCCGTAGCGGGCGAGGATATCCGACAACACCGCCGTGGAACCGTTGCCCGAGAGGGGCTTGATCAGCACCAGCCGCGCGATTTCTTCGGGGATTCCCAGGCCGCGGAGCAGTGGGGCGAGAAGCTGCACCAGCTTTGCTTCGAGTCCGCTCACTTCAAACAGCTTGGTCAGCATCATTACCGCGGCGATGTAGGGAAATACCGACATGACGAGCGGAATCGCGCCCTTGACGCCTTCGGTGAAGCTGTCGTAAACGCGCACCTTTTTGAATACGGCAAAGAGGAAGGTGGCGAGGAAAATAAGGGGGATAATCAAGCTGAAAAACTTCATGGTCTCTGCCCTGCCCCCTGCGTTTTTGCTTTTTTGAGCCGCGTTGCCGCGAGGCTTTTTTTCTTTTCCTTTCGCTTCCCCGCGGGGACGAACAGCTTGACGAGCAGTACCCCGAGCACGGAGGAAAACGCCGTGGCGAGCATGGTGGGAAGAATGATGTCCGCGGCGGAGGCGCTTCCCGCGGCGATACGGAAGGCGACCACCGACGTGGGGATGAGCTGGAGAGAGGTGGCGTTGATGACGAAGAGCATGGAGGAGGAATACCGAGCGTTTTTGCTTTTATCCAGCAGTGTGGCGGCGCGTATGCCGTAGGGAGTGGCGGCCCCGCCGATCCCCAGAAGGTTGGCGGAGAGGTTCATTCCGATCGCGGAAAGCGCCTCTTCGTCCTCCGTTTTGAACAGCTTGCGGCAAAGCGGCTTTAATAGCTTCGAGATTCCGCGCGCGACCCCGCTCTCCTCCCACAGCTTCATCAGCCCCAGCCAGGCGGCGTAGGTCGCCAGCAGAGAGAGGCTTAAGGCGGCGCTCCGCGTCGCGCCGTCGAGGAGCGCGGGGAGAAAGCCCGACGGATCCACGACCAGAAGAACTGCGGCGGAAAGTATGAAGATGGCGGCAAAAACAGCGTTCATACGCTATTATATGCGGGCGGTTGTCCGCAGTATTCGATAAAACGCCGCAAAAGTATTTTACATTTCGCCGCGAATGGTGTATAATAAATTCCGTATAACGAGTTCCCTCGAAAAGGAGAGTGCGAAAGACATGGAAAACGCGACGAAAAAACCTTATTATATTACGACGGCGATCGCTTACACCTCGGGCAAACCTCATATCGGCAACACCTACGAGGCCGTTCTGGCGGACGCGATCGCGCGGTTTAAGCGCAAAGAGGGCTACGACGTGTTCTTTCAGACGGGTACGGACGAACACGGCCAGAAGATAGAGGACAAGGCGAAGGCGGCGGGCGTTACGCCCAAGCAGTACGTCGATAAGGTGGCGGGGGAGATCAGGGGAATCTGGGATCTCATGGATACGTCCTACGACAAGTTTATCCGCACCACGGACGAGGCGCACGAAGCCCAGGTGGCGAAGATTTTCAAAAAATTCTACGACCAGGGGGACATCTATAAAGGGTATTACGAGGGAATGTACTGCACCCCGTGCGAATCCTTCTGGACGGAAAGTCAGTTGATAGACGGCAAGTGTCCCGACTGCGGCAGGGAAGTGAAGCCCGCCAAAGAGGAAGCGTATTTCTTCAAAATGGGCAAATATGCCGACCGACTGATTAAGCACATCAACGCCCATCCCGAATTTATTCAGCCCGTTTCGCGCAAAAACGAAATGATGAACAATTTTCTTTTGAAGGGGCTGCAGGATCTGTGCGTGTCGCGCACCTCTTTTACCTGGGGGATTCCCGTCGAGTTCGACAAAAAACACGTCGTTTACGTCTGGCTGGACGCCTTGAGCAACTATATCACGGGGCTGGGGTACGACGCGGAGGGCGCAAGCGGGGAATTGTATAAAAAATATTGGCCTGCCGACCTGCATCTAATCGGCAAGGACATCATTCGCTTCCATACCATTTACTGGCCCATTTTCCTGATGGCGCTGGGCGAGCCGCTCCCGAAACAAATTTTCGGCCATCCCTGGCTTTTACAGGGGGAGGGTAAAATGTCGAAATCCAAGGGCAACGTCATTTATGCGGACGACCTCGCCCGCCTGTTCGGCGTCGATGCGGTGCGTTTTTTCGTGCTTCACGAAATGCCCTTCGACAACGACGGGCAGATTTCCTGGGAGCTGGTCGCCGAACGGTATAATTCCGAGCTGGCCAACGTTTTGGGAAACCTCGTTTCGCGCACGGTGGCCATGATCGTGAAATATTTCGGCGGCGCCGTCGAAAAGGGGCTTGCGGCCGAGGAAGCGCCCGACTCCGAGTTTAAGGAGACGATTGCGGGCGTTGCCGCGAAGGTGCGCACGAAGGCGGATTCTCTGCATATCGCGGACGCGATTACGGAGATATTTACCCTGTTCCGCCGCGCCAATAAGTATATAGACGAAACCATGCCCTGGGCGCTGGCGAAGGACGAGAGCAAAAAGGCCCGTCTGAACGACGTGCTTTACAACCTGTCCGAGGCCATTCAGATCGGCGCCTCCCTGTTGGACAGCTTTATGCCCGAAACCTCCGCGAAGATCCTCGCGGCGTTTAACGGCCGCGGCAGAAGCTTGGACGAGTGCGGGAGGTTCGGCCTTTCGGAAACCGTCGCCGTCACGCCCGCGCCCGCGCTTTTTGCGCGTATAGATTTCAAGGCGCTGGAGCCCGAGATCGAGAAAATCTGCGAGGCGCAAAAGGCGGCCGCTTCCGCGGAGAAGCCGACGAGGGGGGATGCCGTTGCTTCCGCGGGAGGTTTGGGCGCGGCTTCGGCCGATTCCGTTGCCGCATCGCCTGCTTCAAAGGTCGGCAAGCCTGCGGCGGAGGCGGATAGAGAAGATATTGCCGAAATTTCCATCGACGATTTTGCGAAGGTACGGCTGCAGGTGGGGGAGATCGTCGCCTGTGAAAGGGTGCTCAAATCCTCCAAGCTGCTGCACGAAACGGTGAGGTTCGGAAACGAGACCCGTTCGGTGGTGTCGGGGATTGCAAAGCATTATACGCCCGAGGAAATGGTGGGCAAAAAGGTGGTGTTCGTCACCAACCTCAAGCCCGTCAAGCTGTGCGGGATACTCTCCGAGGGCATGATTTTGGCTGCGGAGGACGAGGACGGCACGCTGTCGCTTGTGGTGTCCGACAAGGACTGCTTAAAGAGCGGCGCGGCCATCCGCTGACGGGAGAGAAAGGATGTCGATCGACGTGCACTGCCACCTGACGGGCGGCGAATATCAACGGGCGGGCGGCCTTTCCGCCGTGCTTTCGCGGGCGCGGGAGGCGGGCGTGACGGCCTGTATCTGTTCGGGGTTCGATCTCCCGTCCTCTGCGGCGGCGGCGAGCCTCGCCGAGGAATATGAGGCCGTGTATTTCTGCGCGGGATTTCAGCCGCAGGAGCTGAAAAAATACCGCGAGGGGGATCTCGGGAAAATCAAAGAGCTGACGGCGCACCCCAAATGCGTGGCCGTGGGCGAGATCGGGCTGGATTATCATTACCCCGACAATCCGGGCCGCGAGCTTCAAAAGGAGATTTTCTCCGCACAGCTGAAGCTTGCGGACGAAGCGGGGCTGCCCGTCGTGGTGCACAGCCGCGACGCGGCGGCGGATACGCTGGAGCTGCTTAAGGACAACGCGGAATTGTTGAAAAGGGGCGGACTGCTGCACTGCTATTCCTATTCGGCAGAGCTGCTGCGGGAGTTCGCGGCGCTGGGGTTTTGTTTTTCTTTCGGCGGCACCTCCACCTATAAAGGTGCGAAAAAGGTGCAGGAGAGCGTTCGCCGTACGCCTGCCGACCGTATTCTGACGGAGACGGACAGCCCCTATCTGACGCCCGAGCCTTTGCGCGGCAGTTTTCCCAACGAGCCGAAAAACGTCGTCCGCGTGCTGGAAAATTTAGCGGTTCTCCGCGAAGAAAAAAAGGAGGCGCTTGAAAAGCAAATTTCGCAAAACGCGAAACGGCTGTTTTTCAGGCTGAAAACAGAAGAGTTATGAAAAACGGAAAAAACAACGAATTTCGTCCGACGGGCGGCGGAAGCACAGGCAAAAACGCCGCGGCGGGACGCGAAACGCGCGAAAACAGAGAAAACAGAGAGCCGCGGGAGAGACGGGAAAACCGCGAGATAAGAGAAACGCGGGAAAACCGCGAAACGCGCGAAAACAGAACACCGAGAGAAATGCGCGAAAACCGCGAGCCCCGCGGCGGGAAAAATCCGCCGCAAAAGGATAGCCGGGTTAGGAAAAATACTTTCGTCGAGCGCGATAAAAACAAAAACGGCGGGGGCAGGGATAAGAACAGCGCCGACGGGCGCAAGGACACGTACGTCTATGTCCTCGACGGAAATCTCTATATCAACCTCACGAACAAATGCTCCAACGGCTGTTCGTTTTGCGTGCGCAACGAGCGGGCGAGTTATTACGGCAATTATCTCTGGCTGCGCCACGGAGACCCCACGGCGGAAAAGGTAATCGCCGCGATCGGCGGGCTGGGAGACATCAAAAGGTTTAAGGAGGCGGTGTTCTGCGGCTTCGGCGAGCCGACGTATAAAATGGCGGAGCTTGCCGCGGTTGCGGATTGGGTGCATGCGCAGGGTCTGCCGACCCGTCTGAATACCAACGGACAGGGAAACCTCATCAACAAGCGGGACATCGTGCCCGAGCTGAAGGGCAGGATCGATCTCGTAAACGTTTCCCTTAACGCATCCAGCGCGGAGAAATATCAGCCGATCTGCCGCTCCATGTTCGGGGAAAACGGGTTTGCGGCGATGATCGAGTTTGCGCGGCTGTGTAAGCGCAACGGCGTGAACTGCCGTTTTTCCGTGGTCGATTGCATCGGCGAGGAAGAGGTGGCGGCCTGCAAACGCCTTGCGGAGGGCGTGGGCGTGCCGCTGTACGTGAGAAAATATATCACCGATTCTTAAGGCGAAAAGGAGAAAAATGCTGACGCATAAAGCCACGGCGGCGGATATCGCCGAATGGAAGGAAATCTTCGAAGCCTGTCGCGGGCGGCTGTCCCCCAACCGCCGAAGCGGAGAGGAGCTTGCCGCGTATCTTCGGGCGGGTTATCCCGTGACGCCCCTTTCGGGGGAAAGGGAGCTCGCCGTCGTGCGCGATAACGTGCTGCGCAACGAATGCTTCAAAGAAAAGCTGCCCGAGGGAAAGGCGCCGCGGCCCGTCGCGTTTATGCTGAAGGACAAAGAGACGGATATTTTTATCGGCGTGGAGCTGGAAACGGGGTATTTTCTCGTCGAGGGCGTCGAGCGTTCCACAGGAGAGTTTTGCGCGGAAAAAACGGAAAGGCTCTACGACGAGCTGGTCGCATTTCGGGGGCTGGACGAAAAAGACCTCGGAAACTTTTATCTGGTGGCGGAATACGTCGGCGCGACGAAAATGCGGAAATAATCGGAAAAAGGAAGGAATATGGAAGATCTGCGCGCGGTGCTCGTCAAACACGGCTTCCGCTTCAAAAAACAATTCGGACAGAATTTTATTTCCGATTCCAATCTGCTGAAATCGATTGTCGCGGCGTCGGGGATTTCGGGCGAGGACACCGTGGTGGAAATCGGGTGCGGCGCGGGTACGCTGACGCGCGCGCTTTCCGAAACGGCGAAAAAGGTGTATGCCTTCGATATCGACGCCGAGCTTAAGCCCGTGCTTGCGGAAACGCTGGCGGGCTGCGATAACGTCGAGGTGATTTTTCGGGATTTCAATAAGCTGGATTTGAAGGCGTTTGAAGGGGAGATCGGGCGGTACGCGGTGGTGGCCAATCTCCCCTACTATATCACGACGCCGCTCGTTACGAAGCTGTTGGAGGAGAGCGAAAAAGTCGAAAGCCTGTCGATTATGGTGCAGGAGGAGGTGGCCGAGCGGTTCTGCGCCCGCGAGGGCACGCCCGAATACGGCTCGATTACGGCGGCGATTGCCTTAAAGGGCAGCGCGAAAATCGTCAAACGGGTGTCGAGAAATTTGTTTTATCCGCGGCCGAACGTGGATTCCGCCGTGGTGAAGATTACCTTCGAGCGCGGCCGCCTGCCCGTCAGAAGCGAAAAAATGTACCGCGCGGCGGTGCGGTGCGCGTTTTTAAGCAGGCGAAAGACGCTGGAAAATAACCTCGTAAACGTTTTCGGGTTTTCCCGCGAAACGGCGAAAGAGGTGCTCTTTAAGGCGGGTGTAGAAGAGAAGGCGCGCGGCGAAACTCTTTCGCCCGAACGTCTGGCGCGGCTGTCCGACGTGCTGTGCGACTATGCGGACAAGGAATAGGCGATAATTCCAACGAAAAAAGAAAACCGAACGTTCAAGGTTTAAGGAAAGGGTAGGAAATGAAGTTAAAAGAAATTATCTTTTATGAAAAATCGGAAATGACTCCCATACGCCGAAAAATCAATTACATTGTTTTACCGCTGCTCATGTGTTGGATGGTTTTATCGCTCGCGGCGGGGGGCGTCCTGATGACCGTTGACGAAAATAAATTTGTGGGATTGTTTTTGGCTCTTTTGGCCGTGGGTGTTCTCCCGCTCTGTTTGCTTTTGCTGGCACTTCCTTTTATCCGCAAAAAAGAAGCGGAATACGAGCTGAACAGGTACGCTTTTTTGACTGCCGGTTTTGTGGACGAAGCTTGTCAAAAAGATAAATACATTTTTGAGACACCGAGCGAGGATTTGTTGCTGCGGGAGCATATTTTTGCGCAAGGGTCGAAAGACTCCGAACTTGAATGTAAAGAAATAATCGGAGAGGATGATTTTTTCGATGCTGCTCGCGAATACGTGGCTTTGACGAAAGAAGGGATTGTTTGGAGAAAATTGAAATTTTTCGCTGCGGACAGAGAAGGAAACGTCTATAATCGGGAATATAATCGGTTGGAATATTCCTATGCCGAGACGAAGATTTCGCTGGTTACTTCTAACTTCTTGCTTCGCGTTCGCTTGAGTCTGTTGTTCGAATTTTCGGATGGATCATTTTTTGTAAGACCGTTGACGGAAGATTTGTTTGGCGCTGTTCGTCGTTTTTCTTTGCCTATCGAAAATAAAAGGGAATTTGAATATTTGCTGACGCATACCCAAGAGGCGTTTTGTCAAATTCTAAAATACGGAAACATAAGAAAAATTGGCTGATTGCCGATGCTGCGACTATACGGACAAGGAATAGGCGATATAAAAAGACGGCGGACGAATTTTCGTCCGCCGTCGTTGTTTATACGGTTTCAATGGGAGTAAATTCCGATTATTTAACCTCGGCGCGTTTGGGGAATATTCAGATAAACGCCATCAGCCCGAACACTATGCCCAAAGCCGCGCCCGCGAGCAGGTCGGAGGGGTAATGAATCCCCGCGGCAAAGCGCACGTACCCGAGCATCGCGCCCGCAAGCAGCACCGCGGCGCCCGCCCATACGCAATAAGGCAACAGCACCGTGCCGATGACGAACGCCGAAGCGACGTGGCGGCTGGGAAACGAATGGCCGCGTTTTTTCTTTTGAATGACGGGAAATATTCCGCCCGCCTCGTAGGGGCGTTTGCGGTCGATCAGGTTGCGCAGGAGAGACACCGCGAACAGGCATAAAAGGGGTACGCCGAGGATACGGACGACGTCCGCGCGAACGGGATTATGTATAATCAGTTCGAACAGACACAAAAAAGCGTAGGCGAGAAACACCGCCGCGGTGAGCGCGTAATTGGCGATAAAGAGCGTTTTCCTTGCCCGCGGCCGCTTGCGGTAAAAGGCCGCCTGCCGTTCGTAAAGTTTCCGATAAAGGTCGCGTAACATGAAACCAGTATAACACATCCGATAAAATTATGCAAGGGATTTCCCCTTTTTATGCGCAAAACGGAACCTCCCGAAAGGGGGGATTCGGGAGATCCCGCCCGCAGGCCCGCGGTGACACAGCCTTTAACGGCCGCGGGCCGCATTTCCGCTCCGTCTGCCGCGCAGAGCCGCAGACGAGGAGAAAAAGAGATTTATTCGATTATTCCTTGCGGTTGCTCGGCACTTTGTCCGCCAGCATGGGCGGCACTTCCTCGTAGTCTAAAAATTCCGCGGCGAATTTTCCGCTTCCGCGCGTCAGCGAACGGAGCTCCATCGTGTATTTCCTGATTTCCGCCTGCGGCACTTCCGCCGTGACAATCGTCAGCTCGTTTTCCGTCGTCGTGCCCATGATGCGGCCGCGGCGTTTGTTGATGTCGCCCATTACGTCGCCGAGATAGTCCCCGGGCACGGCGATTTTTAAGCGGTAAATCGGCTCTAAAAGCACGGGCGAGGCGTTTTTCAGCCCTTCCTTGAAAGCGAGCGAGGCCGCCGCTTTGAAGGCCATTTCCGAGCTATCAACCTCGTGGTAACTGCCGTCGTAAAGCACTGCCTTCAAGCCCGTGACGGGATAGCCCGCCAGCGGACCCGAAACGAGGCTTTCGCGCAGGCCTTTTTCCACGGCGGGGAAATACTGCTTGGGTACGGCTCCGCCGACCACCTCTTCGTCAAATATAAACGGTTCGCCGCAGGGCTCGAAACGGATTTTACAATGCCCGTACTGTCCGTGTCCGCCCGTCTGCTTCTTGTATTTGCCCTCCGCGGAGGCGGTGGCGCGAATGGTTTCGCGGTAGGCGATTTTCGGCTCGGTGAGCTTCATATCCACGCCGTAACGCGCCTTCACCTTTTTGACGAGCATTTCGATTTGCGTGTCACCCTGTCCGCCGATGAGGATTTCGCCCGTTTCCGCGTTCTTTTCGACGGAGAACGTGTAGTCCTCCTCCGCCAGCTTGCTCAAGCCCGCAAAAACTTTGTCCTCCTCGCCCTTCTTTTCGGCCGAGACGGCCATGAACAGCGTGGGCTTGGGAAAATGTATGGCGTCGAATTTTACTTTCGCGTTTATATCGCATAAGGTATCGCCCGTCGAGGTGACGCCGAGCTTATTCACCGCGCCGATGTCGCCCGCCGAAAGTTCGGAGACGGGCTCCGTCTTTTTGCCGCGCAGGACATATACCTGACCGATTCGCTCTTCCCTTTCCGCGTTGGCGTTCCATACCGTGCTGCCGCTTTTGAGCGCGCCGCGGAACACCTTGAGATAGCTGAGCTTTCCCGAATAGGGGTCGATGACCGTCTTGAACACCTGTGCGGCGAGGGGCGCCGCGGGATCGGGCTGAATATTTACCACCTTATCGGCCGCAAGGTCGGTGGCGAGCGTATTGGTGCGCTCGTTTGCCTGGGGCATGTATGCGACGATTTCGTTTAAGAGGTTGATCACGCCGCGGTTTTGCAGCGCGCTGCCCGCCATGACGGGAATGGTATTCACCGAAGCGATGCCGAGGCGTATGCCGTGAATCGTCTCCTCGCGGGTAAGCTCGCCCGATTCGAAATATTTATCGAGCAGAACCTCGTCGTTTTCGGCGGCGGTCTCCATGAGATTGGCCTGCATTTCCTCCACCTGGGCCTTCAGCTCGTCGGGAATGGGGATTTCCTCCGCGCCGTCCGCGGTGAAGCGGTAGGCCTTTTCCTGAAGGGCGTTGATACAGCCCTGCATCTTCCCGTTTTCCATAATGGGAATTTGAATGGGCGCCAGCTTGCCCGCGTATTTTTCCTTCAGCGCGCGGACGGTGCCGAAATAGTCGGCATTTTCCTTATCCATGCCGTTGATAAAGATAATCAGCGGTTTGCCCAGCCGCAGACAGTAATCCACGACGCTCTCCGCGCCGATGGGCAAAACGCCGTTGGCGCCGATGACGAGAAGCGCGCCGCCCGCGGCCCGCAGGCCTTCGTGGCGCTCGCCCTCGAAGTCGTAAAACCCGGGCAAATCGATGAGGTTGATTTTCGTATCCTTCCACATGAGGTAGGCGCAGGCCGTATAAACGGACATCTTTTTTGATTTTTCGAGATCGTCGAAGTCGGTGACTGTGGTGCCGTCCATAACCTTGCCCTGCCGATCGACCGCGCCGCCGTTAAACAGCATGGCCTCGCAAAGCGTCGTTTTGCCTTCGCCGCTGTGGCCGATCACCGCAATGTTGCGGATATTTTCTCCCGTGATGCTCATGATAGTGTCCCCCTGATTAAAAATTGAATTTTGTTATCAAGAAATGATAACTGTAACCATTATAATATATTCTGCGGCAATTTTCAAGGGGGTTTTGGAAAATTTTTTGAAAAAATTTGTAAAAAAGAGGAATGGGCGGGGCAGGTATGCGAATAATGTTGGAAAAAGGCCGCACGATAACTCGCAAAAACAAAATTTCAGGTTCGATTTATGATATAATGAATATGAAAAAGGGGAATGCGGCTTGACGTTTTTTAATTTGTTCAAAGGAAGAAGCTTTAACACAGGAGATCCTGTTATGAATTTTTGCGAGATATTGCACGAGTTTTTGAAGGACAATGATATGACGCAACGTTTATTTGCCGAAAGGGTAGGCGTAAAACAAAGTCAGGTAAGCGAATGGTTGAGGGGTAAGGCTCAGCCCGGATATGATACGCTGAAAAGAATTTCTCTCGCGTTCCATATTTCTGCCGATTACTTTTTGGGAACTACCGAAATTTATTGACAAAAAGCAGATAAAGGGGATATAATAGAAAAAACAAAAACGGAGCGCGGAAACAATGCGGGAAGGCGAGCGGACAATTTATTTCGACCATGCGGCGACCACGCCGCTGGACGGCGAGGTTTTTGAAAAAATGCGCCCGTATTATACGGAAAATTTCGGAAACGCCGATTCGCCGCATTCGTTCGGCCGTGCGGCTATGCGCGCGGTCGATGCCGCGCGGGACCGCGTGGCCGAACTCGTCGGTGCAAAGCCCGACGAAATTTATTTCACGTCGGGCGGCACCGAAAGCGACAACTGGGCGATACTCGGGGCCGCCTATGCGCAGAGGAAAAAGGGAAAAACGCGCGTCGTCGTCTCTTCGATCGAGCACCACGCCGCGCTCTCTGCGGCGGAGCGTCTGGAAAAAGAGGGCTTCTCCGTCGCCTATCTGCCCGTCAACGCGCGCGGCGAAGCGGAAACGGAGGCTTTGCGCGCTCTGCTTACGCCCGAGACGGGGCTGGTGGCGGTGATGGCGGCGAACAACGAGACGGGCGTCGTCCAGCCCTTTAAAGCGTTGGCGAAGCTGGCGCACGAAAACGGAAGTCTGTTTTTCACCGACGCGGTGCAGGCGGCGCCCTACCTGAAGATAGACGTCGCGGATTGGGGCGCGGATATGCTGTCCTTTTCCGCGCATAAGTTTTACGGCCCGAAGGGCTGCGGGGCGCTTTACGTCAAAAACGGCGTAAGGCCGGGGAAGCTGATTGCGGGCGGCGAACAGGAACGGGGCATGCGCGGCGGTACCCTCAACGTGCCTTCCGTCGTGGGGCTGGCGGCCGCGTATGAAAAAAGCGTGCGGGGCATGGTTGAGAATAACGCAAAAATCGAGGGTTTGAAAGCGCTGTTTCTGAAAAAGATATTTTCGGATATAGAGGGCGTGAAGCTCAACGGCGAGGGGGCGGCATGCCTGCCGTCTATCGTCAATCTCACGTTTGAGGGGATAGACAACGCGGCCTTTTTATACAATATGGACCTGCACGGTGTGGCCGTTGCGGCGGGGTCGGCCTGCGCCTCGGCGTCGGTAAAGCCCAGCCACGTATTGACGGCGATGGGCTTGAGCGAAAAAGACGCGCGTTCGTCCGTGCGCTTCAGCTTCGGCCGCGACAACACGGAGGAGGAAATTTTATACGGCGCGGAGCTGGCGGCGCAAATTGTCGGGAAGCTCCGTTCGTTTGGGAAATAAAAGGAGAAAACATGGTAAAACATATCGTCTGTTTTAAGCTGAAGGACAGAAAGAAAAGCGAGGAGGCGAAAGAGATTTTGCTTTCTATGCGCGGCAAGGTGCCGACTGCGCAGGAAATAGAGGTCGGGGTAGATTTTTTGGGCTCCGCGCGTTCGTACGACGTGTTTCTCAGCGTGACGGTCAGGGACGGGCAGGCTTTGACCGAATATCAAAACGATCCCTATCACGTCGGCGTGGTGAAAAAATTTATGCACGAGGAGACGGAAAACTCCGTTGCGGTGGATTTTTACTTCTGACGTTTTGCGGAAAGGGAAAAATCTCTTGCGAAAATTTATGAAAATACGAAAAAATATCCCCTTTATATCTTTACTAATCGGGAAAAATGTGATATAATACGGGTATCAATGAAATCGGAGGTAACCATTATGGCACATAAAATCACGGACGAATGCGTAGCTTGCGGCGCTTGCGCCGATACCTGCCCCGTGGGAGCGATCTCTTTGGGCGATGCGGGCATTTACGTGGTAGATCCCGAGACGTGCGTCGATTGCGGCGCCTGCGAGGATGTCTGCCCCACCGGTGCGGTAAAGGCGGAATAACGACCTAAAAAACGGAAGAGGCGTGGGGCGTCCCGTAAAAAGGATTCCCGCGCCTTTTTTCGCTTTCGGCGGCATGGCTTTCAGTCAGGGGCTTGGGAAGCGTTGCTTTCGGACGGGCGGAGGAAAAAAATGATTATTCTGATCGGCGGCGAAAGCCACACGGGCAAAACGTTTTTGGCGCAGAGGCTTCTGGAACGGTATTCCTTTCCCTATTTCAGCCTCGACCATCTCAAAATGGGGCTGATCCGCGGGCTTGCGGACTGCGGCTTTACCGCGGAATCCCCCGACGCGCTCATTTCCGAAAAAATGTGGAGGATCGTCGAAGGGATCGTCGTCACCTGCGTGGAAAACGGGCAAAATCTCATCATAGAGGGCTGTTATCTGCCGCCCGAGCGCGTCCGTTTGCTCCTTTCGGGCGAGGTCGTCGCCGTGTATCTCGGGTTTTCGGAGGCCTATCTCTCCAAAAATTTCGACGCGCTTTGGAAATACGAAAACGTCGTGGAACATCGGAAGTTTCCCGAGGACAGGCCTCTCGAGGCGTTTATCGCGGGAAATGCGCGGGTTCGGTCGGCGTGCGCCGCGTGGGGGCTTCCCTATTTCGAGGCGGGAGAAACATACGAAAAAATGCAGAAAGACGCAATCGCCTTTCTCGACGGAAAGGCGGGCTTGACGGGGGCGAAAATGAATAAGACGGAGGCAGGTATGCGGCTATCGGAATATGAAGTGGCGGAAGATATGCTCATCGACGGGCTGAAAATTGTTCAGGACACGCGGCTGTACCGCTTTACCTCCGATTCGGTATTGCTGTCCCGTTTCGCGCGCGCGAAGGCGGGGGACAAGGTGGCGGACTTTTGCGCGGGCAGCGGAATCGTCGCGTTTCATTTTTACGCGCTCCATCGTGCGCTTAAGGGATTGGATTTTACGTTGTTTGAAATGCAGAGGCAGTTGTCCGAGCTTTCCGTAAAGACCGCGGCGCTCAACGGGTTCGGCAATTTCGAGGCGGTAAACTGTAAAATTCAGGAGATGCCCGAGACGTATCGGGAGAAATTTTCCCTCGTGCTGTGCAACCCGCCCTACGAGCGGGGCGGGCTTGAAAACGACGATTATCAAAAAGCGATCTGCCGCAAGGAGATTACAATCAATCTTGCGGAGATTGCAAGGGCCGCGGCGTTTGCTTTGAGGTTTGGGGGACGGCTGGCCTTGGTAAACCGCGCCGATCGGCTGGCGGAGGTCTGCTACACTTTGCATGAGGCGGGGATAGAGGTGAAGCGGGTTCAGTTTGTCGCGGGGAAAGCGGGCGCCGCGCCCTATCTTTTAATGGCAGAGGGCGTCAAGGGCGGCCGACCGCATACGGAGCTTCTGCCGACGCTTATCAATAAAAAGGACTGAGCCTTTGAAACGCCGCCGAATATTTTTCGGCGTAACGTCGTGACGCTTGGCGATAAAAACAACGGGGCGTGCGAAACGTCCCGCGGAAAAACGCGGGAAATCCCCCGAAGGTTTATGAAAAAGCAATATGAAAATTTCCGTAATGTTTCACGGGAAAAAAGAAAGAGGTCGAAAGAGGAGAGAATATGGTATATTTTGTGGCCACGCCGATCGGAAATCTGAAGGACATTACCCTGCGGGCGCTGGAGACTCTGCGCGAAGCGGACGCGATTTTTTGCGAGGATACGCGGCATACGGTGAAGCTGCTCAACGCCTACGAGATTAAAAAGCCGCTCTTTGCCTGTCATAAATTCAACGAAACGGAGGCGGCGGAAAAAATTCTCGCGCTCTCCCGCGAGGGAAAGCGGGTGGCCGTCGTCTCCGATGCGGGCACGCCCGTCGTCTCCGACCCGGGAAACGTCGTCTGCAAGGTGTTGCGCGAGGCGGGCGAGCCGTTTACGCTCATTCCCGGCGCAAGCGCGTTTGTCGCAGCCCTGGTGCTGTCTGCTCTGCCCGCGGACAGGTTTGCGTTTATCGGATTTCTGCCCGATAAGGCGGGCGAAAAGCGCGCGTTGCTCGAAAAATATAAAGATCTGGATATGACGCTGGCATTCCACTGCGCGCCGCAGGACGTGGACAGAGACGTCGCGGCCATGTACGAGACGTTCGGAGACCGCCGCGCCGCCGCAGTGAGAGAAATCACCAAAATTCATGAGGAGAGCGTCGGCTTCCGTCTCTCCGAAGGTCTGCCCGGCGAGAAACGGGGAGAATACGTTTTGATCGTAGAGGGGGCGGGAGAAAAGGAAAATCCGCTCAACGCACTGCCTCCGCGGGAGCACGTCCTTTATTATATGGAAAGGGGAATGGAGAAAAAAGAAGCGCTCAAGCGCGCCGCAAAGGATCGCGGCGTCTCCAAATCCGAGCTTTATCCCTTCGCCCTCGATTTGTGACGCGCGGGCGGGGAAATCCGTTTTGGGCAGGTTTGCTTTGAAGCGTCCTTTGTATGACGTTTGCTCCGTGACGTTCGGAGTTTGAGGCTTTTCATTTGCTCCGTGACGTTCGGACTTTGAGCTTTTCATTTCCACCCGCAGACTGCCTGCGGGTATTTTTTGTTTTCGACATTTTTCCCGATTGTGTCGCTCCCATTTTTATGAAAACTGTGCAAAAAGTCATAAAAATATATGATAAAATATCTTCATGCGCTTGACTTATGCGGACGGAACCTTTATAATAAAAACACGGAGCGTTAAAGGGCCGCCGTTTTTTTGTCGTCTGAAGGCGGAGCGGCTTAAAAGAAAGAGGAGAAAAAGAAGATATGAAAAGAAGCGGAAGAAACAAATCGGCGTTGATCGTCGCCGCGGTGCTGGGGGCGGGCGCCATGCTTGCGGCTGCGGGGTGTTCCTCCAAAAAAGGCGGGGAGATACGCGCGGAAGGGGAGACGACCATTATTTCCTCGCCCACCAAAACCGCCGCGGAATATACGCCCGAAGAAAACGCCTACGTCCTGGCGGGAAAACTGAAAAGCCTGACTTCCTATCGTACGGAGGTGTCGGGCGAGGTCTCCGCGGGATTCGGCCCGATCAATTATAAGCAGACGATTTCGGATACCCATATCAAAAACGGAGAAGAATCCTTTTTACAGGCAAAGTCCACTTCTGCGCTGGTAAACGTCGGAAAGCAGGCGTTTTTTAAGGGCGACAAGGTGGTAATGCGCGACGCCTCGGACGTTAAAAAGGACGTCTGGTCGGATACGTTTTCCGTCACGACACTTTCCGATTACCGCACCAACCTGGGTGCGGAGCCCACGGCTCTGTCTAACTATATCCTCAACGACGAGACGATCGTAAAAGCGGAAAAAGTGTCCGTTACGGACGACGTATATACTTTCCGTTACGAGATCGACCCCGTCAAGGGCACCTCGCGCTACGCCGTAAAAATGATGAATTACGGCGGGCTGAAGAATAAGCCAGAATACCAGTCCTGCGTGCTGGAAGTGACGTTCGGCAAGGATTGGCTTCCCATTTCGCTGAAGGCGGAGGATAAGTATAAAATTAATTTGATCGGGGACATGTCCTGCACCTCCACGCTGACGGAAACCTTTTACGACGTCGGCGGGCAGACGGAGATTCCCCTGGCGGAGATGTTCCGCGAGAAGCTGGGCGACGATCCCGCGGATATCGATCCCGAGGATACGGAGGATAAGGACGGACTTTCCGCCTTGGCGGACGCCGTCCTCAACACCGATCTTTCGGGCGGCTTGAAAATCCGCGGCAGCCTGGCCGCAGATATGGGCGAAAGCAAATTGCCGGAGCTGCCCGTGGATGCGTGGTTATCCTTCGATTTGGCGAAATTCGCGTTTCAAGGGCTTTCGGGCGCGTTCCGCGCGCGGATATCCACCGAAGTGATGGGGGTACCCGCAGAGCTTCTCTATACGGGCGACGGTTGGCTCTATACGGCCGTCGGCAGCACCCGTTATAAGTACGAGCTTCCCGATTTGGGAGACGGAATGGATTTGCAGGCGGTGCTCGGGCTGTTTACGGCGGAGAAGCTTCCTCAAAACGGAAATACATATCGATATAAGCTGACGTTGAATGCGAGCATTCTCGATACCGCAAACGCCGCGATAGCCGACTTTGCCGCGGGCCTTTCGGGCCCCGCCAAGGATTTATTCGGCGCATTGTCCCTCAGTGAAGTGAGCGCGACGATATCGGTACATAAAGGGCCCCAGGACGCGGGCACGATTTCCGCGGTGGAGCTCTTTGCCGATTTCGACGCCGCTTCTCTGAAAGCCGACGTTTCCGTCAGCGAAGTGGCGGAGACGCTTCCTTCTGCGGAAGAGCTGGCCGTTTATACGGCGGGCGACGCCGCCAAATTGGCGGAAAATTTCGGCTCGCTGTTTGAAATCGCGGGAAAACTGACCGATTTAGACTGGACGACGGGCATGAATATCACCCTCAATGTCGGACTGGATTCGGATACGGCGGATGCACCGCTTTTATTGCCGTTGGATACGCAACTTCAAATTTTGCCCGAGGAACTGCTTTCGGGGAATATTTTGGGCGCGCTGCGCTTCCGTGCTTCGCTGAATTTATTTATCGTCAATATAGAGCTGTATTACGAAAACGGCATGCTTTATATGATCAATACGAAGCAGAAGGACGGCCAAACTTACGCGACGAGCGTCACCTCCGTCAACGTCGTCGATTCGGTGCTGGGGCTGCTCTCGAACGCGCTGCTGCCGAACGGCTCTCCCTCCGTGGCCGCAACGGCGGAAGGCTTCGATCTGATAGCGGTTTTAGCGGATGCGGCGATGAATGCAAACGTTGAAACTACGCGGAACGATGAGACCGACTCCACCCGTATTCAGATCAATATGAGCCAAAACTTTACCTCGCTGCTGAACACGGGATATCACATGCTTCTCGAGGCGGTACAGGGGATCGATTTGGGGGAAATGCAGGAGCTTTTGGGGGCTATTCTCTCTCTGTTCGATTTTGAAATCGACAGGGCCTGCGTGCGCGCGGACTTCGTCGGAGGCGCCTTGAGCGATGTCTCTTTCCGCCTGATTAACGACGGCACCTCCGCCGTGCTGCCCGGCAGCGACCTTGCGTTTGTGCTCGGCGTGACGATGGGCGAAGCGATGGCGGCGGGAGAAATCGATAAGGTGTTCGAGGCTCTGCAGGGCCATCTCGCCGCATACGAGGAGGGGACGGCCGTCCGCGAGGCCGTGGAAAAGCTGAAGGCGGACGGGGTGCGCTATCTCGGCGATTCCTATAAAGCGTTGCTGGACGAAACGGCGGCGGCGTATGACCGGCTTTCCGTCGCCGCGCAATATACGGTGGATTACAGCGGGCTGACCGACCTGATAAAGGATTTCGATACTCTGCGCGCGCCCGTGGACGAGTTGCTGGAGTATATCGTCAAGCTCAGGAAAGAAGGAAAAGCGGAAGATTATGAAAAAGCCGCTGAAATTTACGACGAAAAAATTTCCGATCCCAGACAGCTGGAATATCTCGGCCGCTTTGCCGAGGAGGAATATCTCGAACTGCGCCGCGAGTATGAAAAGGATGTAGTGGTGCCCGCACTGAACGAGGAGCTGTCGAAGCTCGACCGCACAAATTATCCCGACGCAAGCGATTTGATAACGGCCGCGGCGAAGGCGGAGGCCGTCTATGAAGATCTGCTGGCGGAGAGCAAGGCGCTGGTGACCGATTACGAAGCGATCGAGGCGGCGCGTCAGGCGGTTGCGCCGGACGTTCCCGCGGCGTTTGTCGCGGCGGTGGCGGCCATCGGACCCGTGGAAGAAATAACGGCGGGGGCCGAAACATACGCAAAGATTTTGAAGGCGCAGACCCTCCGCGATTTTATGTTAAAATTCATGGACGCTTCGGCGCTCCAGGCGGCGGACGTCGCGGCGGCGGATACGACGTTTACGGCGTGCAAGCAACAACACAGAACTTTGGAAACCGCCTTGGTAAACGGTTTGATTTCCGCAATCGGCAAGGTGGCCTTTACCGACGAATGCCACGGCCTGATCGTCGCGGCGCGCGAGGCGTTCAACGCTCTGCCCGAGGAATATAAAAACTTCTGCTCGAAGCGCTACACGCTTGCGTACGCGGAAGCGGATTACGTCAAATTGGCGATTGCCGCGATCGACGCGGATAATCTGACGCTTGGGGACAAAGCGAAGGTGGAGCTGGCGAGACGGCTGTACGACGAGGCGACCGCTGCCTACGGGAAAAACGCGCTCGCAACGACGATAAACAATCGTCTGGGCGATAGCGAAGCAACCTTGAAAGCATTGGAAAAGGCGATTGCCGAACTCGAAGCGGCGGCGTAAACACGCGGGGCCGAATAACAAAAGCGGAACGGGGAAGGGAAATTCCCGTAGGGAATTATAAAACCGATTTATAGGATTTGTATTTTCAAGCAAACAAAAGGCTCTCAAACAGTGTGTTCGAGAGCCTTTAACTACAGATAATTCAGTACGATAAACTGGTATTTATATACTGAATGCTACCGCTTAAAGACTGCATTCTAATTGGCAATCATACGGTTCCTCTTCAACATGTTTTTGATTATAAACTTCTGCCTCAACACAACCCATTGATTTATAAAAGGCTTGGCTTTCAACAGCTGAGTGTGCAGATATGTAGAGCTTTTTAGCTCCTTTTTGTTTAGCCCATTCTTTTGCCGCAAGAAAAAGTATTCTGCCGATTCCTTTGTTTCTCATGTCCTCCGATATATGGATACTGGACAAGTCACAATATCCTTGTTTGCCGCCAAATATTTCTGATTCTACTGAAATAAAGCCTTTCAATTTCCCATCATAAAAAGCGGCATAAACAAATCCGTTAGAAATGATTGTATTTTTTAGGCAGGAAATTAAAATTTGGTAATCCTTTTCTGTCCAATCATCAATAAAAGGAGCAGCTTTGATTATCCACTTGCCATTTTCTTTACGCCAACATTTTGTAACATTTTGATGTCGAATAAAATCCTTAAATAGCTCTCGATTAATTTCTTCTGCATTTAACATTCTATATTTCAATAAAATATCATTCTTCATTCTAAAAGCTCCTATCTAAATTACTGTTTGTCGTACAGTTATTATAGCAGAAAAACAAAAGAATCACAACTGGTTTTATCGAGATGGCAAAAACACATCTATATCTCACTATGCTACAAGTAGCCTAATTCGTCCACATATGAAAATATAAAAAGGCGTGACTTCACGCCACGCCTAATTTTCTTTCGTTTGCGGCTTACCTCATAATCCCTATGGAAATTGCGGTAAACCGTTTCGCTTTTTTCGTGCTCAAGACATGAAAAGTTTGTTGTTTTTCCGATAATAAAGTACAAAAAAAATCGTTTGAAAAAAGTGAAAATAAACGCTTGTATTTTTTTCGCGGCGGACTTATAATATCACTGCTCAAAGCGGAAAACGCACAAAGTATAGGGGAAAAACAAGGAAAATGAAGGAAAAACTTTTTCATCGGGGCATTTTTCTATGACCAAAGATCTGACGAAAGGCAGTCCTTTCAAACTCATTCTCACCTTTATGGTGCCTGTCCTTATCGGCAATATATTTCAGCAGCTCTACAATATGGCGGATACGCTGATCGTGGGGCATACGGTTTCCTCGGACGCCATGGCGGGCGTGGGGATTACCGGCTCCATCACCTTTTTAATCCTCGGCTTTGCGTCGGGGCTTACGGCGGGCTTCGCCGTCAGGACCAGCCAGCGGTTCGGCGCGCGCGACGACGAGGGCGTGAGAAAGAGCGTGGCCGTCTCTCTCCAGCTCTGTCTGGCGCTCACCGCGCTTTTGATGGCGGTGGCCATGCCCCTTTCCAAACCCCTCCTGCGCTTGATGCAGACGCCCGACAAGTATTTCGGCTACGCCTATTGGTACCTGTTTGTATGCTTCGGCGGAATCGGCGCCACGGTGCTGTATAATATTTCCGCCGCGACGCTCCGCGCCATCGGCGATACAAAAACCCCGCTGGTTATCCTCGTGGCGGCGGCCTTGCTCAATATCGGGCTCGACCTTCTCTTTATCGTGGCGTTTAAGATGAGCTATACGGGCGCGGCCGCCGCTACCGTCGTCAGCCAATTCGCCGCGGGGATCGCCGGCCTCGTCTATATGCTTAAAGCGTATCCCGTGCTCCGTCCGAAAAAAGAGGACTGGAAGATAAACTGGCGTCTGTGGGGCGGGCATATCGCGCTGGGGCTTCCCATGGCGCTTCAGTTTTCCATCACGGCGATCGGGTGTATCTTTCAGCAGACCGCTCTCAATTCGCTGGATACGGAAATGCCGGGCGTCGTTACGGCCTATGCGGCGGCGACCAAGATCAGCAACCTCACCACCACGCCTTTCGACGCGCTCGGCGTCACCTTTGCCACTTACGCGGGCCAGAATTACGGCGCCGAGGAACACGGCAGGATCAAGGACGGCGTCTTTGCGGGCATGTGCTATTGTCTGGGCATCTGGATATTCGGGCTTCTGTTCTGTAGCTTCCTCGGAAAGCCGCTGACCGGCATATTCCTCGACAGGACGACGGGGGACGCGGCCCTGTATTACGAGGAAATGCTGGAATATTCCAAGCGCTACCTTGTCTATCAAAGCGCGTTTTTCGGGCCGCTGGGCGTCATTTTCGTCTATCGCAATACCTTGCAGGGGATCGGGCGTTCGGCGCTGACCATGGTCGCGGGGGTGACGGAGCTCGTCGGCCGAGCCTTGTCCTCTTTTTTGCTGGTGGGCTGGTTTGGGTTTGCAGGGATCTGTTTATCCAATCCCATCGCGTGGCTGGCGGCGGATTTCTTCCTCGTGCCCGCGTATTATGTCATCATGAAAAAATACCGCGCGCCGCGCGCCTACGGGCTTAAAAAACTTCTGCTACGCGTTAAGCCGAAGAAGGCCGCCTGACGGCAGGAAAAAATATTATTTAAGGCGACCTTTTCATCGGGCTGTTCTTTTTCTGCGTGTCCTTCCGCCCGCTTCGGTCGGTTTGATGGTTGGCTCGATACGTCGCGGTATAAGTCGTAAAATATAAATTGTTCCATTCATTCTCCCTTGCGTTTCAGCGCTGATACCGCTTAAACGCCTTCTCACGATTATTGAAAGATTACGCATCGAAAGCTGAACGCTTCAAGAAAAATTTGTAGAAAATTATTTTGTGAAAGCGGCGATAAGAAACAGCCTGTTTGCTCATTATCGGGCAAATAACAAAGCGCATTTCTCATTGAAATACGCTTGGTTTGTATATATTAGAAATTTTATTAATAAATTGCGTCGATAATCAATTTGGCAAGTTTGCTTATATCTTCCCTGCAATCCTCGTCAAGCCATTTCATAGATACGTTGAACAGCATTCCCGAATACAGAGTGGGCGCGTATTCGCTTGAATCGGGGTAATCTTCGGCAAACATTTTTGCAAAATTTTTATTGAGATAATCCAAATAAAGATATTCCAGCCGAGCCTTGCGCAGTAATCGTATAGGCTCTTTATTTTGTTTGAAAAGCGTTAAGACGCTCGTTACGACTTTGACGTAATCGTCCTTACATCTCGGATACAAATGCTGACTGAAAATAAACTCTTTTTTATAGTGGTCGAAATAGTAAACGATAATATCTTCTTTGCGCTTAAAGTAGCGGTAGAAAGTCGCTCTGCCTACGCCCGCTTTTTCCGCAATCTCCGTTACGCTTATTTTATTGTATTCGTATGAACTCATCAATTTGAAAAGAGCCTGTACAATGTAATATCTTGTATATTCTTCCGGTAATACTTCCACGATACAAAGTCTCCTTTTCTGTTTCATTTGCGCTGACACATTCGCGCGGTGTGTTTCATCGCCCGTTCAGGCGGTTGATTTCTCCCGGCTGTATCTTATATAATACACTTGTCTTACGGAAAAGTCAAGTGAAACGCGAGTCGGGAGACGCTCCGCAAGACAAATCAAAATTAACGGAGGCAAATAATATGCAAGAAAAGAATTTTATCTCTTATGAGTACAGCACCAAAACAGTGAAAGCAAAAGATCAGACAAAGGCGATCGATATGTACGAAGCATTTGGCTGGGAAGTTACTTCTACCGCACCTACCTTGGTGGACGGCGTAACGCTTTCGCTCAAACGCGATAGAAAATTAAAACACAAGCAAGAGCTTACAAGACTTGAAAGACAGGCGGAGAACGTATTTGAAACCATCAACGGGCTGCACCGTGCAAAAACAATGGGCGCAAGTATTTTTGCCTACGTTTTCGGTAGCATCGCCGCGCTCGTTTTCGGCGGCGGAATGTGTCTTACTATGTTAATGGAAGGCAGCATTCCTGCTTTCGTCGGAGGCATTGCGCTCGGTGTTGCAGGCATCGCATTGTGTGGCGTCAATTATTTTATCTACAAAAAACTAGTAGATAAAAAAACAAAGACACTGTTGTCTGTCATCGATGAAAATGAAGAAAAGCTTGCCAATATTCTTGAAAAAGGCGACGACATTTTGAGAGCGGATTTAATTTAACAAATATAGAAAGGGAGAAGAAGGATTTGAAACGGAAGGGAAGAGTTGAAAATAAATTTTTGAAGCGAATGAAGAATGATTATACTTTTCGAACGTTTGTATTTTCGTCGCTTTCCTGTTTCGTTACCATTGCGTTTGCGGGCTGCAATGCAATTCTTGCAATCAGCTATCGTTCGGCTTGGAATATCGGCATAGCGGTTTATTATACGCTGCTTAGCTGTATCAGAATTTATGTTATATTTTCTGAGCGTAAATTTTATAAAACGGGACTTGACGAGCAACGAAAGGGAAGGCAAAGAAAAAAACGTTTTTTGGTACAAAGCATATTGCTGTTCATCATAGATTTTATATTGATTGCGCCTGTTGCTATGATGGTAATGCAGCAAAAAGAAATTCATTATACTGCGATACCGGCAATAGCAATAGCGGCTTACACGACGTATAAAGTTACAATGTCCGCAAAACATTTTATAAAGGCTCGAAAAAGCAATCATTTAAGCATTAAAATGTTACGAAATATCAATTTTGTAGATGCGCTCGTATCCGTTCTTTCTTTGCAATACACGCTTATTATGACTTTTGACGGCGGTAGTATCAAGAAAGATATGCATACGTTATGTGCTATAAGTTCGTTGATAATTTGGGGTTGGATAATTGTTATATCGGTTTTTACTCTTTCTCGTGCTATTAAATTACTGCAAAAAAATAATGTAGATATATGACGGTGGAAACTTAAGAGAAAATCAAGGAAAGGTCGTATGAGTGTTGTCCGATTTGCTCCAAATTGCGCCTTTAGGGCGAACTCGTAAAAAGGGTATTGTCAACCGCGAAAGCGGTCATCGGCGAATTGTCGTAGCGATAGAAAACGGAAAAACTTTCGCAATACCATTTCATTATGAAAAAAACAGAATAAAAAGAAACAACAGGGTTTGAATTAATTTCAAAGCCTGTTGTTTTTCTTTGACGCGATTTCGGGGTGCATTCCCGTTAAAATTTAGTTTTTCTGATTTTTCCTATGGAACACCCCCAATGGACGGGTTCGTTTTTTTATATCTTTCACCATGGTTAATATTTGCTTGACAAGAGAGGGCTGTCTGTGATAGTATTATGAAGAAAAATATAGGAAAGCGACGAATATCGGAAAAGGAAGAAACATATGTCTGTAACGCTGGATAAATTGTCCGTGGGAAAGTGCGCGCGGATCACCTCGGTGGACGGCGGCGAAATTTCCCTGCGAAAACATATTCTGGACATGGGGCTGACGCCGGGCACGGAAGTGACCCTGGTCAAAACCGCGCCCATGGGCGACCCGATCGAGCTTCGGGTTCGGGGGTACGAGCTTACCCTGCGAAAGGCGGACGCGGCGAAAATCGGGATTTCCGACGTGGGCGATCCTTCGGAAAAGCCTCTTTTGAGACAAAAGGGGCCTTCTCACATTCCCCACCCGGGCGTGGGCGAGGAAAAACGCAAACGGGCGGCGGGGGGAGTTATTCCCGAGGGCGCGCCCCTCAAGTTTGCGCTGGCGGGAAATCAGAACTGCGGAAAGACCACGCTGTTCAACCAACTGACGGGCGCCAATCAGCACGTGGGCAATTTTCCCGGGGTGACGGTGGACAGAAAAGACGGGGCTATGCGCAAGCATAAAGAAGCGGTGGTTACAGACCTGCCCGGCATATATTCGCTTTCTCCCTATACGGGCGAGGAGCTTGTCACGCGAGAATTTCTGCTGAAGGAGAAGCCCGACGGCATCATCAATATTCTCGACGCGACCAATATCGAGCGCAATCTCTATCTCACCATGCAGCTCGTCACGCTGGATATCCCCATGGTGCTGGCGCTGAATATGATGGACGAGGTGCGCGCCAACGGCGGCACGATCGACGTCAATGCCCTGGAGGCCGAGCTGGGGATTCCCGTCGTGCCGATTTCGGCGGCAAAAAACGAAGGGATCGAGGAGCTGATCGAACACGCGATTCACGTCGCCCGCTATCGGGAGGTGCCCTTCGACGTAGATTTCTGTTCGTCGAGCGGCGAGGACGGAGGCGCGGTGCACCGCTGTATTCACGGCGTTTCTCACCTGATCGAGGACCACGCCGCGGCCGCGCGTATCCCCCTGCGCTTTGCGGCCACTAAATTGGTGGAGGGGGACGATCTCATCATCGACGCGCTGGGGCTTTCGGAAAACGAGCGGGAAATGGCGGGGCATATCGTCAGGCAGATGGAAGAGGAGAGCGGGCTCGACGCGATGGCGGCGTTGGCCGACATGCGTTTCCGCTATATCGGCCGCCTGTGCGAGGAAACCGTCGTCAAGCCGCACGAGAGCAGGGAACGCCGCCGAAGCGAAAAGGCGGATAAATTTCTGACGGGGAAATATACCGCTCTGCCCGCCTTTATCCTCATCATGGGGCTGGTGTTTTACCTCACCTTCGGCTTGTTCGGCAAGTACCTGTCCGACTGGATGGAGCTGGGGATAGGCTGGCTCACCGACAAGGCGAGCGCGGGGCTTCTGCATTATGGGATTAATCCCGTCGTTCATTCGCTGATCATAGACGGTATCTTCGCGGGCGTGGGGAGCGTGCTGAGCTTCCTGCCGACGATCGTGGTGCTGTTCTTCTTTCTGTCCATTCTCGAGGATACGGGGTATATGGCGCGCGTGGCGTTCGTCATGGATAAGCCGCTTCGGAAAATAGGTCTTTCGGGACGAAGCTTCGTGCCCATGCTGATCGGCTTCGGGTGCAGCGTGCCCGCAATCATGGCGACGCGCACGCTGCCCTCCGACCGCGACCGCAAAATGACGATCATGCTCACCCCGTTTATGAGCTGTTCGGCTAAAATCCCCGTTTACGGCATGCTGTGCGCGGCGTTCTTTCCCCGCGCGGCGGCGTTCGTCATGATCGCGCTGTACGTCATCGGCATCGCCATCGCGCTGCTGGCGGCGTTTATCTTCAAAAAGACGGCGTTCAAGGGCGAGCCCGTGCCCTTTGTCATGGAGCTGCCCAACTACCGTATTCCCTCCCCCAAGAGCGTGCTTCGGCTGATCTGGGAAAAATCCAAGGACTTCATCACCCGCGCGTTTACGATTATTTTCGTGGCGACGGTGGTTATCTGGTTTTTGCAGAGCTTCGACGCGCGGCTGAACTTCGTAACCGATTCCTCGCTCAGTCTGCTGGCGACGGTGGGCGGCTGGGTGTCGGTGATCTTCAGGCCGCTGGGCTTCGGAAGCTGGCAGGCGACTACGGCGCTCATCACGGGCTTCACCGCCAAGGAAAGCGTCAAAAGCACCCTGGCCGTCCTCTTATCGGGCGCGTCGATTACTACGCTGTTTTCGCCCTTTACCGCGTTTGTGTTTCTGTTGTTTATTCTTTTATACACGCCGTGCGTGGCGGCGGTGGCGGCGGTCAAGCGGGAGCTGGGACGGGGCTGGGCCGCGGGGCTGGTCGTCGGGCAGTGCCTCGTGGCGTGGACGGTATGCTTCCTCGTCGCGCTGATCGGCGGGATTTTCGTCTGACGGATTATTTTTGCTGTCGGCGTTGAAAACGGCTTTCTTTCGGGTATAATATATAGAAAGGGGATTCGCATGAATTTTCAAAGTATTCTGGCGCTGGCCGCGGTGGGGCTTTGCCTGGCCGCGGCGCTGGCGTATATGATCAGGCACAGGGGCGGCTGCGGCGGCTGTTCGGGGTGCGCGGGCAATTGCGGCGGCTGCGGGAAAAACTGCGGCGCGCGGCGTTCCCGAAAAAGGAAAAAGACCGGGCCGACCGATTCGGAAAGGACGGAAAATAAATAAAAGAGGGCTATCGATATGGGGTATTGGATGTTTTTGGGGCTTTTGCTGGTCTGTTCGATTTTTTCGGGCTGGGCAAGCATGAAGGTACATTCGGCATACAGCGCGTTCAGCGTCGAAAAAAACGCTTCCCACATGACGGGCTACGACACCGCCGTGCGCCTGCTTCGCGCTAACGGCGTCTCCGACGTCTCCGTCGGCAGGGTAAAGGGCAGGCTCACCGACCATTTCGACCCGCGCCGCCACGTGGTCAACCTCTCCGACGCGACTTACGGGGACGATTCGGTTGCCGCCGTGGCCGTGGCCGCGCACGAGATCGGGCACGTCATGCAGAAGGAAAAGGGGTATATTCCCTATAAAATACGTTCCGTTTTGGTTCCGATCGCCACGTTCGGCTCCCGTCTCGCGCTTCCCGTGGTGCTGATCGGGTTTATTCTCGATTTATTCGTGCGGTCGGGCTCGCCCGTCGGCCTTTACGCCGCCTATGTCGGTATCGCGCTGTACGGGCTCTCCACGCTCTTTACGCTGGTGACTCTGCCCGTCGAGCTGGACGCCAGCCGCCGCGCGAAAAAAATGCTCCTCGAGGAGGGCGTGATCGCCGAGGAGGAAAAGGCGGGCGCAAGCAAGGTGCTCGGCGCCGCCGCCCTTACGTATGTGGCCGCGCTGCTGACCTCTATTCTGTATTTCCTGCGGTTTGCCACCGTCATTCTGTCGCTGTTTGGGCGCAGAAGAGATTAAGCAAAGATATCCGAAAATAAACGAAGCTCCGAAAGCGCGGTTAATCCGCGCTTTTTTGTTATAAAAATAAATTTATTCAATTTATTCATTTTTTTTGCTGGAAACTATTGACAAAATCCACGGGGGGGGGGTATAATATTAACAGTTAAAAAATAAATAATGCGGAGGAACATTATGAAAAAGAGAGTAAAGGGTTTTGCAAAGAGCGCGTTGTCGCTGTCGCTTGCGGCGACCGCGTTGTTCGGGCTGGGAGCGTGCGACGACGATTCGGCCGGAAGCGGAAGCTCGAGCGGGAGCCTGAACGGCGGGGGATATCCGCTGAAATTTGAAACCGTATATGCCATGGCGCAGGAAGCGGGCTTTACGGGGACGATGGACGAGCTGATCGAACTGTTTAAGGGCGCGGCGGGCGCGCAGGGCGAAAAAGGCGACAAGGGCGACAAAGGAGATAAAGGCGACAAGGGTGACAAGGGCGACAAGGGCGACAAGGGCGACACGGGAGCGGCCGGTCTCCAAGGCGAAAAAGGCGATACGGGCGCGGCGGGGCTTGCCGGCGTAGGGATAAAGAACGCCGAAATCAACTCCGCGGGAGAATTGGTGATTACCCTTACGGACGACAGAGTAATCAATTGCGGGAAAGTGACGGGGAGCGGCTCGGGGGAGACGGGCGCGCCCGATACGCAGCTTGCTGCGGAGCTGGCGGCGGCTCTTTCCGCAACGGAGCTCAAGGGCGTCAATTTCCGTGCGGAATCGGTGATCGGCGCTTCGTTTAATATCGTTGACGGAAAAGCGGACTTTACCCGCGAAGGATTTTACGCGGATATGATTACGTATTCCACCCTCTCTGACGGCGGCCAAAGCTATAACGCCATGTATTTCCGCGGCGACGCGGCCTACGAAGCAAATTGGCAAAACGGCGGCGGCAACGTGGACGTAAGCTTCGACACCATTTATAAAATGGTAGTGGAGCAAGGCTTTGAAGTCTCCATCGACGAGCTTATGAAATTCGCCGAGGATTGGGGCGTCGAAAACGGCAACGCATACATAGTAATCGGCGGAGAACGGATAGATCTCGGGCCGATAACGGGCGGCGGAAGCGAGGAGTCTCAGTACGCCACCGTCAACGAGCTTTTGGCCGCGATTTCCTCGGGCGAGTATCTCCTCAAAAAATACAACGTCGAGAGCGGCGGTATGGTTGCGTTTTCCTCTCCGTTCGTCATGAAGGTGTTGAAAAACGTTCCCGCCGTGCTGGGCGGAACGGCAGAGGCGACTGCGGACGGCTACGCCCTTACATACAATATCGCACAAACGATGGAGAAGCTTTACGACACTGCGCGGCTGCTGGCGGCGGCCGTAGATGCGGATAAGACGATGACCGTCGGCGAAGCGATCGAATACGCCCCCGTAAAGAGCCTTCTTCAAAGTCTTTTGAAGGGAGTGACGGCGCAGGAAACGGCGGATTTCGCCAAGCTGGTGATGTCCGCGCAAAACGGAGAAATGCCGGACGAAACCTTCTATCAGGCATTCCCTCGCCCCGAAGCGGAGGCGGATGCATGGACGTATCTGGGCGCGTGTCTGTCCTCCGAGACGGTGGGCGAAGCTTTTCTCGGCGCTCCCGCGGCTTTGGGCACGCTTAACGTATATGACCTGCTTTGCGGCGCGATCTACGGCATCGATACGGCGGGTCTTCCCGACGCCCTGCTTCCGTCTATGGAAAACGCGGTGAAAAGCTTCTGGGAAACCCTCCGTACCAATGCGGAGAACTCGATGGGCACCTGGCTGCAAATGCTCTTTTCCGACGCCGCGCCCGAAATCACCTTCCTGTTCGACGCTGACAAAAAGCTTGTGGCGGCAGAAGCGGCCGTGAAGATCGTGGGCGAGACGGACGGCGGCAGAGACGTGATGACCGTTTCCGCGCGTGCGGATTTTCTCCCCGCCGCGCCCGAGCTGTTCGATTTGACGGGCTGTAAATGTATTGCGGGCTATACCTACGCTGCGGCGGAGGAGACCAAATCCGTAAGCGTCAGCTTCCGTGGGTTCGGCGAAGTGACGCGGTATTTTAACGACCAAACGGGCGCTCAGCTTTTCGAGGCATATCTGGACGCGGGTGCAGGGGTGATGTTTACGGTGCGCGATTACGGAGAAATTTATTTCGCTACCTCGACCGGATCCGGTCGGTTGGAAAAAGATTACGATGGCGGGTGGTATTACTACGACGATAACAAAGAACAGATTTTCGTGGAAGAAGAGTACATTTATTCGTTGGATAAGTACTATTTCGACGAAACAGAGAAACAGTTTTATTTGCTTGAAAACGAAGCTTTCTACCTCGTTTCTTTCGATAAAGAAACGGGCGCGATGACAAAGGGCGAGGTTGCGGATTATATTCGGGCGGAATCAAACCGAGAGGAAACGAAAGTCACCGCGACGTTCGATATTACGTTTACCGTGGCGGACAATACCGCGACTACCGTCGTAAAGTGCGGCGACCAAATTCTGGGGACCGTTTCTCAGGCGTTAAAAACCGAAATCGATACGATCTATCTTTTCTCCTTCGGCGGAAGGGTGGACGAACCGAGCCGCTTTGAACAGATCGAAATTCGAGAAATCACGATAAACGGCGTAACCTATACGGACGTCCATCTTTATATTTCTCTCGACGCATATCGCGTGGAGATAGGCAGCGATCACGGACACGAAGCGGTCGAGTTTTCCGCCGCGGGTACTCCCGTCGTGGAAACGATTGCGTAAGCTTTTGAAAAAATGCGGCATAGGCGCCCGCCTCCGAAAAAAAATCGGGGCGGGCGTTTTATGTGCAACCGAACCCGATTTACTTGCTTTTTTTGCCGCAATGAATATAATTAAACTGTACGGCGGCGTTCCGCAAGGAAAATTTTCGGCAAAAACCGCAACCGTAAGGAGTTAAAATCTACTATGCAGGTGAACGGAAAAGGTTATCGTTTGCGTGCGAAGGAGCGCAAATGACGGATGAAGAGATCGTCGGGAAATATTTTTTGCGCGATCAGTCCGCTCTGTCCGCCACGGCGGAGAAGTACGGCGGCTTTCTGCGCGCCGTGTCCGTTAACATCTTACATAACGGCTCCGACGCAGAGGAATGCGTAAGCGACACCTATCTCGCCTGCTGGAATACCATTCCGCCCGAAAATCCCCGTTCGCTGAAAGCTTATGCGGGCACCTTATGCCGCAATATTTCCTTCGATTGCTATAAGCGCGCGCACGCGCAGAAACGGGGCGGCGGCAGAACGGAGATGCTGCTTTCGGAGATCGAGGATTTTCTGCCCGCGGAAGGAAGCGGGGCGGACTATGAGGAGACGGACGCGGCGGAGGCGATAAACGAGTTTCTTTCCTCCTTGAAATCGGCTCAGCGGGTGGTGTTTGTCAGGCGGTATTGGTTTTTTGACGATGTAAAAGATATTGCGGACCGCATGGGCTTTTCCGAAAGCAAGGTGAAATCCATTCTTTTCCGCACGCGAAAGAAGCTCAAAGAAAAACTCATTCGGGAGGGCATCGGCGTATGAGCGACAAGAAAAATTTTTCCGCGCTCGGCAGAATAGACGAAAAATACGTCGAGGAAGCGGACGGGTATTCCGTTGCGCCCGAAGCGCGGCGGGGCGGAGCAAAATCGTCGCGGCGGCGAAAGCGTTTCGTAAAGAGCGTCGTCGGGCTTGCCGCGGGGCTTGCGATCGTATGCGTCGGGGGCTTTTGGCTGAAGCAGACGGTTTTCCTTGCGAAAAGAGGCGAGCCCAATAAAGGGGCCACCTGGGAGGGCGCTCCCTCCGATACGGAAAACGATACGCAGGGCGGCGATGCCTGCAACCCTTCGGATTCCTTTTCTTCTTCGTCTTCGTCCTCGTCCTCCTCTTCGGGCGCGTCGGACTCCGCGTCGGAAGGCTCGGAAATTTTTCCGTAAAGCAAAGAAAAAATCGCGTCCGCATACGGCGAAAGTCGCCCGCATACGAAGGCGGCCGCGCAGAAAGGATACTCAATGCGGGAAAATCGCCCGCGCATAGAAAGCTCCCCGCACGGAAAAATATCCGCGCGGGGAAAATTGCTTTCCCGCTTGACAATCCCGTTCGTTCGTGATAAAATAAATTTGCCGAATAGGCGGAGGAGGAGCAAGGATGAATACCGTTAAGATAGACAAAAAAAATTGTAGGATGATCGCGCACCGCGGCGTTTCGGGGCTGGAAAAGGAGAATACCTGCGCGGCGTTTGTCGCGGCGGGCGTCAAGACCTATTACGGGATAGAGACGGACGTGCATGTCACGGCCGACGGAGAGTATTTTATTTTCCACGACGACAACATGAAGCGGATTGCGGGGGTGGATATGGATATCGAAAGGAGCACCGCCGAGCAGCTCCGCACGGTGCGTATGCCCGATACCGACGGAAAGACCTTCCGCAGCGATCTCGTCGTGCCTGCGCTGAAGGACTATATCTCCATATGCGGCAAGTACGATAAGACGGCCGTGCTGGAGCTGAAAAATCCCATGGAACGGAAGCACGTTTTGAATATCGCTGCACTCGTCAAAGACATGGGGTGGCTGGACAGGACGATTTTCATTTCCTTTGCGAAAGAAAACCTCGTCATTTTGCGCGAAGAATACAGGTACGCCGACCTCCAGTTTCTCACGGGCGAGGCGAGCGACGAAAATTTCGAATTTATGAAACGCTACCGTTTAGGCGCGGATCTTTGCGGCGCCTGCGTCAGCAGGGAATACGTCTCCCGCCTGCACGCGGAGGGGCTTCCCGTCAATTGCTGGACGATCGACCGTCCCGAGGATGCGGCGGCGCTGATCGGTATGGGGGTGGACTTTATCACGTCGAATATTCTCGAATAAAAACGGCGGAGGAGGAATATGGAAAATTCCGATCGGCCCGAAAAAAGAAGAAAATACGTCGCCATGAAAATTTTATCGGTGGCGGGAGCCGTGCTTTCGCCCCTGCTTGCGCTGGCGTTTTTGGCTTCGAGCGTCGTTTCCCTGATTGCAAATTCGTTGGGGGAGCCTGGATATTTCGATTACGGCGTACCGTTGCGCGGCGTTTCCTGCGCCGCGGAGGAGCTCGCGGGCGTGGCGGAAACCCACGCGGTGAGCGTTTACGGCGCTGCGGGCGTCGAAACGGGCGTTTATCGAGGACTTCGCGCGACGGCGGAAAGCGCATATACTGTTAAAAATACGTCCGCGTCTCCCGTCTCTGCGGAATTTTATCAGCTCTATACAGGCGAATATCTGCAGGATGGGAGGATTTTTTCCGACCTTGAGTTTCCCGAAGCCTCCCTTCGCGGGGAGAAGCTGGCGGGCGAGAGGTATATTTACCCCGAATACGGCGCCGAGTTCGCGGCCGCGAAAGAATTTTCTTCTTCGCGGTACGAGCTGCGGGAACTGCCCTCCGAAACGCCGCTCGAGGTATATGAAATCCTGCCCGAGCGGGAAGCCGAACCCTATTGCGTGCTGGTGGAGCTCGAACGCGGGCACGTGGAAGAGTATGTTTTTTTCGAAGGATATACGGCTCTCGAAAACCTCGGGGACGGGGACTTTATTCTCGAATATCAGGTAAAGGGGCAAGGGGACGGCGAAGCGAAGCCGCTGCGCGTGTATTATACGGGGGAAACGGAAATTCGGGCGCGGGCGTATTCCTCGGGGACGGAGACGGAAAAAGCGCTCAACGAAAGGACGTGGACGACCACCCTCCGCGCCGTGATCGGGAAGCATGCGCAGGATTTTTGCGGCGAGGGATATACCGAAAAAGAAGCGTATAATCTCACCGCCTACGCGCTGGAAAACGGGGCGTACAACCGCACCGCGTCTCTTCAGGCTCCTTATAAATACGGCGCGGCGTGCGCGTTTGCCGCGTGGACGGCGGAGCTGAACGGCGGGGAGACGGCGACGCTTGAAATCCGTTCGAGGCTTTGGACGACGAGGGAAGAAGGAACGAAAAAGACTGTTTATACGCTGGAGTATCGCGCGGGTAATATCGGCGGCGTTGCGCAAAAGACGCTTGCGTTGCAAAGCGAATTGTTTATCGCGGAGACGTCGGGCGCGGAGCTGCTCGAAACGCTTTCCCCCGCGGAGCTTTCGGCGGGAGAAAATGTCCCCGTAAAAGACCTGCACGGGCGGGGCAGGTATGCGTTGACGGAAAATTCCGCCAGCTTTTATCTCTACGAAAAAGCGAAGATAGCGTCGTTTGCGGAGAACCGTCTTTTCTGGCCGGCGGTGTTCTTTTGCCTCGCCGCGCTCTCCGTCGCCCTCTTTGTCGTCTGCGTCGTCGGGTGCGCAAAACCGTTTGAAGGGCCGAAGCGTCCCTCGGACGAATAATAAAAATTTTTAAGCTTCGGAGGCAAAAAATGCGTTACGAATCGGTGGCGGAAGCGGTGGGACATACGCCGCTCATACGTCTCAAAAATATCGAAAAGGAATACGCCCTGACGGCGAAGCTGTATGCGAAAGCCGAGGGCATGAATCCCGCGGGCTCGGTAAAGGACCGCGCGGCGGCGGAGATGCTCGCCGAGGCGGAGCGGAGCGGGCGGCTGAACGCGGACACGCTTTTGATCGAGCCGACCAGCGGCAACACGGGGATAGGGCTTGCGGCGCTTTGTGCGGCCAAGGGGTATCGGCTGACGATCGTCATGCCCGACACGATGAGCGCGGAACGCCGTCAGTTGATTGCGGCGTTCGGGGCGGAGCTGGTTTTGACGGAGGGCAAACGGGGCATGGCGGGCGCCATAGAACGTGCGGAGAAGCTGCACGCGGAGACGAAAAACAGCCTTATCGCGGGGCAGTTTGTCAATCCCGCCAATCCTTTGGCGCACTATAAAACCACGGGGCCGGAAATCTGGACGGACACGGACGGTGAAGCGGATATTTTCGTCGCGGGGGTAGGCACGGGCGGCACGGTGACGGGGGTAGGCAGGTATCTTAAGGAGAAAAAGCCGTCGGTGAAAATCGTTGCCGTCGAACCCGCCTCCTCTCCCGTATTGGAGGGCGGCGCGGCCGGCCCGCATAAAATACAGGGGATCGGCGCGGGCTTCGTCCCCGAAAATTTCGCTTCCGACGTCTGCGACGAGATCGTTTCCGTGACGGACGACGAAGCGTATGCGTTCGCGCGCCTGCTGGCGCAAAGAGAGGGACTGCTCGCGGGGATATCCTCGGGCGCGGCGCTGGCGGCGGCGGTGAAAGAGGCGAAAAGGCAGGAAAACGCGGGAAAGACGGTGGTGGCGCTGCTGCCCGATACGGGCGACAGATACCTCTCCTGCGGGGTGTTCGCATAAACCGTCCGCGTCTGCGGGAAAAAATAAGAAACCGTATATGTTTCCCTTGCTTTTTTTCGGGAAATCGGATATAATATAACCGTATGAAAACAAGGGCGCCCGTCCCCGTCCGCGGGGACAGGCACTCGAAACGATATTTTTGGAGGATTGTTTATGCCTTTAGTCAACAGTACCGAAATGTTTAAGAAAGCGTACGCGGGCGGCTATGCCATCGGCGCGTTCAACGTCAACAACATGGAAATGATTCAGGCGATCGTGGAGGCGGCGGACGAATGTAAGTCCCCCGTTATTCTTCAGGTTTCCGCGGGCGCGAGAAAGTACGCCAACCCCGTCTATCTTCGCCACCTCGTGCAGGCCGCTGTGGAAACGACAAATATTCCCATCGTCATGCACCTCGACCACGGCGCCGATTTCGAAATCTGCAAGGCGTCCATCGACGGCGGATTTACCTCCGTAATGATCGACGCTTCTTCCAAGCCCTGGGAGGAAAATATCGCCCTGACGAAAAAAGTCGTCGAGTACGCGCACGAACGCGGCGTAGTCGTCGAGGCCGAGCTCGGCAAGCTGGCGGGCGTGGAGGACGACGTAAAGGTGGAAGCGCAGGACGCGCTGTTTACCTCTCCCGACGAAGTGGAGGAGTTTACCTCCCGCACGGGAATCGACTCCCTTGCGATCGCCATCGGCACTTCCCACGGCGCATATAAATTCAAGCCCGGCCAGGACCCCAAGCTCCGTCTCGACATTCTGGAGGAGATCGGCAAGCGTCTGCCCGGCTTCCCCATCGTTTTGCACGGCGCGTCCTCGGTGCCGCAGGATAAGGTGGCGATCGTCAATCAGTTCGGCGGCCACATGCCCGACGCGATCGGCATTCCCGAATCCGAGCTTCAGAAGGCCGCGAAAATGGCGGTGTGCAAGATCAATATCGACTCCGACCTGCGTGTCTCCTTTACGGCGGCGATCCGCAAGCATTTTGCCGAGCATCCCGATCATTTCGATCCCCGTCAGTATCTCGGCGACGCCCGCGCGATGATGAAGGAAATGGTAAAACACAAGATCGTCAACGTTTTGGGCAGCGCGAACAAGGCGTAACTTTTAAGGGGGAAAATAATGAGAAAAGGGCTTTGCGTTTTGGCCGCGTTGGCATCTTCTTTTGTATTTGCGGCTGCGGGCTGTGCTTCGTCCGAAGCGGCGAAAGGTTCGCTGGGATTGTCTTACGGAAAGGAGTATATTTATCGAATGTCGAACTCCGACGTCGAGGAGACGACGACCGTCGTTTTTGAAAAAGACGGAACGGGACGTTACCAAAGAAAAAACAGAACTAACGACTATACCGTAACGTTCAAATATTTGTACTACCCCGAGGAGAATACCGCGTTTTGTTTTTACGATTCTGTGGAATTTGGAGAAAACCAAAGCCAAGGGAACAAAATCACATCGGATTGGCAGGTGAGCTTTCTCTGTACGAAAGAATTATTGCTTTCTTCGGAAAAGGGATATTCGGAAGATAGATATTACATTTGCGAGGATTATCTTCCCAACCTTCCCAACTATGGACAAAAACCGAGCGAAGCATAAGAAATCGATAAATTTTTTCCGAGAGGGCAAATCTGTTTGACGAATTTCCCGAAGTATGGTAAAATACTACCGACAGTAAAACGTGTCTCAAAATCATAATCAATATATCATTGGAGGATTTTCTATTATGGCAAATGTAAGAGTTGCGATCAACGGCTTCGGCCGTATCGGCCGTCTCGCTTTCAGACAGATGTTCGGGGCCGAAGGCTACGAAATCGTCGCGATCAACGACCTCACCAGCCCCAAAATGCTGGCGCACCTTCTGAAGTACGATTCCGCCCAGGGCAGATACGCCCTCGCCGATACGGTTTCCGCCGACGACGAAGCGGGTACGATCACCGTCAACGGCAAAACCATCAAAATTTATGCGGAGAAAGACGCCGCAAATTGCCCTTGGGGCGAACTGAAAGTAGATGTCGTGCTCGAATGCACGGGCTTCTACACGTCCAAAGCGAAATCCGAAGCGCACATCAAAGCAGGCGCTAAGAAAGTCGTCATTTCCGCTCCCGCGGGCAACGACCTTCCCACCGTCGTTTACAGCGTAAACGAAAAGACTCTTAAAGCCGACGATACGATTATCTCCGCGGCTTCCTGCACCACCAACTGCCTTGCGCCCATGGCCAACACCCTCAACAAACTTGCGAAAATCAAGAAGGGCTATATGACCACGATCCACGCTTACACGGGCGATCAGATGGTTCTCGACGGGCCTCACCGCAAGGGCGATTTGCGCCGCGCGCGTGCCGCTGCGGTCAACGTCGTCCCCAACTCCACGGGCGCGGCGAAAGCGATCGGCCTCGTTATCCCCGAGCTTAACGGCGTCCTCGACGGCTGCGCGCAGCGCGTTCCCGTTCCCACGGGCTCCCTTACCCAGCTTATCGCGGTTTGCGAAGGCGAAGTTGATGCGGCTACCGTCAACGCGGCGATGAAAGCGGCTGCTTCCGCTTCCTTCGGCTACACCGAAGAAGAAATCGTTTCTTCCGACGTCATCGGCATCACCTACGGTTCGCTGTTCGACGCTACGCAGACGAAGTGCATGCCCATGGGCGACGGCACCACGCTTGTGAAAGTCGTTTCCTGGTATGACAACGAAAACTCCTACACCAGCCAGATGGTCAGGACGATCAAATATTTCGCCGAGCTGTAATCGGTTGGCGGTTGACAAGAAAAAGGCCTCTCTCGAAAAAGAGAGGTCTTTTTGTTTAATCGTCGTCGGAAAATTCCGCCTGCATGCCGAACACTTCGAAGCAGAGGAGAATCCCGAAGCGCACGCCGATTTTGAAACGGTCGTTTTGTTCCGCGTCGAACAGATCCCAATGGGCGGATAAAAGTTGTTCGAGCTTTTTCTTTTTTTCGTCGTCGAGACAGCCTTTTATTTCCTTTTCCAATTCCGCGACCTTGCTTACGTACTTTTGGGCGGCGGGGGAAGCCCTTTCCAGAGAGGGAAGGAAGGATTCTTCTAAAAGTTCGTCCAATACCGAAAGTTTCATAAATTTTTCTCCTTTAAGTCATTTCTGGGTTGAATATATTATAACAACCCAATTTTGAATTGTCAAGTCATTTTTGACTTAAATATGATATAATTTTAATATCATGGAAAAATTCGGCGCTATCTTAAAAGAACTGAGAGAAGAAAAAAATCTTTCTCAATTACAACTGTCGCGTTTGGTGGATATCTCCCAATCTTCTATTGCAAGATACGAGCTTAATCAAGCAGAACCGCGCTTATCGGATATAAGAAAATTGGCAATATTTTTCGGGGTTACGGCGGACTATCTTGTGGGCATGGAAGAATAAACGGACAAATTTGGGCGAATAAAACTTTCAAAATTTTCGGAAAATTTAAGGCAAGCGTTACAGGGGAGCCATATGGCGCAAAGCGAACTTGCTTTGAAATTACAGACTACGCAACAGACGGTCAGCCGATGGCTGAAGGGAATCAACGAGCCTGACTTAGATACGTTATTGAAAATATGTTTATATCTCAATGAAACGCCTAATTCACTGTTGGGTTATGACGAAATCCCGAAGGAAATTTTCGAAGAATACAAAAACAAATAAAAAAGTTGGCGCACGGGGCTTGACAAAAGTCGGCTTCGTGGTATAATATCCCCGACGGGAAAAAACGATAGTCCCCCCGAAGCCTTGCGGCCTCGAGGGGACTACCTATATGATAAGGGGGAAAATGATGAGCTTTTTCACATAAATCTTTTGAAGAACAGCTTCATTTGATTTACAAGCATATTCTACTATATTTCGACAAAAAAGTAAATCATATTTTCTGACTTTTTCAAAAATCTTTTTTTCTTAAAATTTCTAACATTTTTTGAAAGGTTCTAAAATTCGATTTTTTCTTCCACATACTTAATCGCGTCCTCGACGGAAACGCGGATCTGCTCCATGCTGTCGCGGTCGCGCACGGTAACGGTGCCGTCCTCCAGCGTCTGGAAATCCACCGTCACGCAATAGGGGGTGCCGATTTCGTCCTGACGGCGGTAGCGTTTGCCGATGGAACCCGTCAGATCGTACGTGGCCGAAAACTTTTTCCGCATCAGCGCGTAAATTTCGTCCGCCTTTTCGGACAGATTTTTTTGCAGGGGCAGAACCGCGCATTTATAGGGCGCAAGCGCGGGATGCAGGCGCAAAACCGTGCGCACGTCGTTCTTTTCGGCATCCACCACTTCCTCGTCGTAGGCGTCCGTCAGAAATGCCAGCACCACGCGGTCGGCGCCGAGAGACGGCTCGACGACGTACGGGACGTACGTTTCCCCCGTTACGGGGTCGGTGTAGCTGATGGGCTTGCCGCATTCCTTCGCGTGCTGGGACAGGTCGTAATCCGTTCGGTCGGCGACGCCCCAAAGCTCGCCCCAGCCGAAGGCGAAATTGTATTCGAAATCGGTGGTCGCCTTGGAATAGAAGCACAGCTCCTCGGGGGAATGGTCGCGCAGATGCAGGTTTTCCTCTTTCATACCGAGGGACAACAGCCAATCGCGGCAGAAGTTTTTCCAATAGGCAAACCACTCGAGGTCGGTGCCCGGCTTGCAGAAAAACTCCAGCTCCATCTGTTCGAACTCGCGGGTGCGGAAGGTGAAGTTGCCCGGGGTGATTTCGTTGCGGAAAGATTTTCCGATTTGCCCGATCCCGAAGGGAACGCGCAGGCGGGACGAACGCTGGACGTTTTGGAAATTGACGAAAATGCCCTGCGCCGTCTCGGGACGGAGATACACCGTGTTGGCGGAGTCCTCCGTGACGCCCTGGAAGGTTTTGAACATGAGGTTGAATTTCCGTATAGAAGTAAAGTCGGAGTTGCCGCAGACGGGGCAGGGGACTTTATGCTCGACGATAAACGCCTCCAGCGCGTCGTTGTCCATGCCCTCGACGCCGACGGAAAGCTTATGCTTTTCGGCGTATTTTTCAACGAGATCGTCCGCGCGGTGGCGGGCCTTGCAGGCTTTGCAATCCATGAGGGGATCGGAGAAGCCGCCGAGGTGGCCCGACGCTTTCCAGGTGCGGGTGTTCATGAGAATGGCGCAGTCCACGCCCGTGTTGTAGGGATTTTCCTGCACAAACTTTTTCCACCACGCCTTTTTGACGTTGTTTTTCAGCTCCACGCCCAAAGGGCCGTAATCCCACGTATTGGCGAGACCGCCATAAATTTCGCTGCCCGGAAAGATAAAGCCCCTGTTTTTGCAAAGGGAAACAAGTTTTTCCATCGTCACCGCTCTTTTTTCTGCCATGATCCTTCTCCTGTATAAGGCCGCGTCTTGCGCTTTCGGCCCGTTTCTATTATTATACAATGTTTCGGCGCGGCAAGTCAATCGCTTGCGGCGGCGTAAAGCGGACTTTTCGGAACTTTTTTCAGATTTTCAGCTTTACGAACAGAAAAGGCGCCAGCAGGGCCGCGGCGAAGATGAGGAGAAAGTATTTCAGCCATTTCAGCCAGAGATATTCCCACGGGAGCAGCGCGAAAATCCCGAATACCGCTCCCACGCAGGCGAACCCGACGAGGAGACGGAGAAGCTTCCGTTTGAGACCCTTTTTTACTTCGAAGCGCACAAATTTGTTTTCGAGCGGGATCGCGGCGGCCGCGGCGCACATGCAGGCGGAAAGCTCCGCGAGCTGTTTGTTTGGCTCGAGGAGAAGCAGGACGAGGGAAAGGGCGGCGAAAGTCGCGGCGAAAACGGTTTTTTGCTTGGGGAATTTCCGATAAACGATCTCCCAGATACACGCAAAGGCGACGCCCAGCGCCGCGCCCGCCAACACGTCGGTGGGATAATGCACGCCGAGATACAGGCGGGAGAGCATGACGAGCAGCGTGAGGACGGGCGCGACAATCCACGCCCAACCCTTTTTCAGACGGAAGGCGGCGGAAAAAAACAGCCCCGCGCTCATCTGCGAATGTCCGCTGGGAAAGGACATGTCGGGTTCGAGGTTCATCGTCGAAAGAAAGGGCGTGTCGATCTCCACGCGCGTCGCCGCGCCGCTCGCGTAGGGGCGGGGGCGGGCAACGATGCCTTTGAGAAAGGCGTTTGCGCTCATCGAGGAGAAGGAGACGAGAACGAGACGTTCGCCGAATTGCTTATCGACCAGCCAATAGACGACGGAAATGAGCGCCACGAGAACCAGCGTTTCGCCGAACAGGGAAAAGGCGCCCGCGAAAAAGGTGAGGGCGGGCGAGCGTAAATTTTCGAAAAACCGTAAAATCGTTTGTTCCATAAATTACCTTATATGTAGAGTATAGCATAAATCGCCAAAAACTGCACGCGAAAATAAAAAATTTCGGGAATTTTTATGGGAGAATTATTCCCATTTTCAAAAAAATGTGATATAATAGAAGTGAAAACGTGCGGGGCGCGCCGAAGCGGCAGTTTTTTTCGCGTTCCGGCCAAAAAACATAGCGGAGCTATGCGGCATATAGGATAGTATAATCACCAAAGGAGAAAAACATGCTGTCGGATATCGAGATTGCGGAAAGCGCAAAGCTGAAAGACATACGGGACGTTGCGGCGCAGCTCTCTTTGACGGAGAACGAGCTGGAGCTGTACGGCAAATACAAGGCGAAGCTCTCTTTGCCCGCGGGGCTGAAGCGCAGGGCGAAGCTTATCCTCGTGACGGCCATCAATCCCACCGCTTCGGGCGAAGGGAAAACGACCGTTTCCATCGGGCTTGCCGACGGGCTGAAGAAGCTGGGAAAAAAGGTATGCCTCGCCCTGCGGGAGCCGTCTTTGGGGCCTGTATTCGGGATAAAGGGCGGCGCGGCGGGCGGCGGCTACGCGCAGGTGGTGCCCATGGCGGACATCAATCTGCATTTTACGGGCGATCTGCACGCGATTACGGCGGCGAACAATCTCCTGTGCGCGTTGATGGACAATCATATTTTCCGCGGAAACGCCTTAAACATCGATACGGACAATATCTATTTCCACCGCTGTATGGACATGAACGACCGCGAGCTGATCAACATTACGATCGGCGGCAAGGGACGGGGCGTCGAGCGGGAGGACCACTTCGATATCACGGCGGCGAGCGAGGTGATGGCGGTGCTGTGCCTGGCGACCGATCTCGCCGATCTCAAAAAGCGTCTGGGGAATATCATCGTCGGGCTGAACAAGGACGGGGAGTACGTGCGGGCAAAGGACATTCCCGGGGCGGTCGGCTCGATGGCGGTGCTGTTAAAGGACGCCATGAAGCCGAATCTGGTGCAGACCCTCGAGGGTACGCCCGCGATTATTCACGGCGGCCCGTTCGCCAATATCGCGCACGGCTGCAACAGCGTTCAGGCCACGTACGCGGCCATGAGCCTCGCCGATTACGCGGTGACGGAAGCGGGGTTCGGCGCGGATCTGGGCGCGGAAAAATTCCTCGACACCAAGTGCCGCGCGGCGGGCATCGAGCCGGACTGCGTCGTGATCGTGGCCACCGTCAAGGCCTTGAAGCTGCACGGCGGCGCCGCGAAGGAGCGGTTGTCCGAGGAGGACCTCGACGCGCTGGGAAAGGGCATGCCCAACCTCCTGAAGCATATCGAAAATATCAAAAACGTCTATAAAAAGCCCGTCGTGGTGGCGATGAACCGCTTTGCGACGGACACGAGGGCGGAGACGGATTACGTGATTTCGGCCGTGGAAGGAAGCGGCGCGAAAGCGGTATTCACGGACGTGTTCCTCAAGGGCGGCGAGGGCGGAAAGGAGCTGGCCGAAGAGGTTGCAAAAGCGTGCGATATCCCTTCACGGCTCGAGTTTGCCTATGAGCTGGACTCGCCCGTGGCGGAAAAAATCGAGGCCGTCGCCAAAAGGATTTACGGCGCGGACGGCGTGGATTTTTCGGACGAGGCGTCGAAAAAGATTGCCGCAATCGAGGAAAAAGGGTGCGGCAGCCTGCCCGTCATCATCGCAAAAACGCAATACTCGCTGTCGGACAACGCCGAGCTTTTGGGGCGTCCGTCGGGCTTCAGGGTAACGGTTAGAGATATCGTCTTAAAGGGCGGCGCGGGCTTTATCGTGGCGATTGCGGGAAAGATTATGCTGATGCCCGGGCTGGGCGCGCACCCCGCCGCGGAAAAAATCGACCTGGACGGGGACGGAAACATCGTCGGCTTGTCTTAAGGCAGGGCTTCGGTTTGTTTTGAAGCGGCTTGGTCGGGAACGGAAAGAACGTCGGTTTATCCCAAAGCGGCTTGGTCGGGAACGGAAAGAACGTCGGCTTGTCCCAAAGCTGCGGGGCAGGGCTTTAACGAAGTACAAATTTACGGAAATCGGAATACATATGGAAAAGATAGAAGCGACAAATTTCATCGAGCAAATCATCAACGAGGATCTGGACGCGGGCAGAGTGACCGAAATTCAGACCCGTTTTCCGCCCGAACCCAACGGGTACCTGCACATCGGGCACGTCAAAAGCATGCTGGTCAATTTCGGCACGGCGAAAAAATACGGCGGCAAATGCAATCTCTTTTTCGACGACACCAACCCGTCCAAAGAAAAGACGGAATTCGTCGAGGCGATCCGCCGCGATATCGAATGGGTAGGGTATCAGTGGGCGAAGGAGGTGTATGCCTCCGACTTTTTCGACGTCATTTACGACTATGCGGAGAAGCTGATCGCGGAAGGCAAGGCCTTCGTCTGCGACCTGTCCCCCGAAGAGATCAGCGCGACGCGCGGCACCCTCACCGAGGCGGGAAAGGAAAGCCCGTACAGGAACCGTACGCCCGAGGAAAATCTTAAGCTCTTCCGCGAAATGCGGGAGGGGAAATATGCGGACGGGGAAAAGTGCCTGCGCGCGAAGATCGACATGGCCTCCCCGAATATGAACCTCCGCGACCCCGTCATTTATCGTATTCTGCGCTGCACCCATCACCGTACGGGCGACAAGTGGTGCGTTTATCCCATGTACGACTACGCGCACCCCATCTGCGACTATATGCAGGGGGTGACCCATTCGCTCTGTACGCTGGAATTTGAGGATCACCGCCCCTTATACGACTGGGTGGGCGTCAATCTGGGCTTTTCGCCCAAGCCCCGCCAGATCGAGTTTGCGCGGCTGGCCGTCACCAATACGGTGATGTCCAAACGTTACCTCAAAAAGCTGGTGGAGGAGGGATACGTGCACGGCTGGGACGATCCTCGCATGCCGACGATCGCGGGCCTGAGAAACCGCGGCGTTCCGCCCGAAGCCCTGCTCGATTTCTGCACGAAGATCGGGATCGTGAAAGCAAATTCCGAATGTCAGCTCGCCTATCTCGAGGCGTGTATCCGCGACAATCTCAACGAAAACGCCGAGCGCGCCATGGCCGTCGTCGAGCCGCTGAAAATGACGATTTCCAATTACGAGGGGACGGAGGAGCTGGAAACGCCCCTGCATCCCTTGAAGAGCGAGCTGGGCACGCGCAAAGTACGGTTTGGAAAAACGGTATATATCGACCGCGCCGATTTTTCTCTGACGCCGCCGCCCAAGTATCAGCGCTTGCGGCCCGACGGGTACGTGCGGCTGAAAAACGCCTATATCGTGCATTGCGACGAGGTGGTGACGGGCGAAGACGGGGAGGTAAAGGAGCTGATCTGCTCGTATATCCCCGAAAGCCGTTCCGCGCACGATACGAGCGGAATCAAGGTGAAGGGCACGATTCAATGGGTGGACGCCGAAACGGGCGTGGACGCTGAAATACGGCAGTATTCGTACCTCTTAAAGGACGCGGATTATGCGGGCCAGGATTTTTCCGAGCGCATGAATCAGGACAGCGAGCATATTTTCCGCGGCAAGGCGGAACCCTATCTCGCGGCGGCGGAGGACGGCAGGGCGTTTCAGCTGATGCGCGTGGGGTATTATAAAAAATGCCGCGGCGAGGACGGGAAGCTCGTTTTGTCCGAAATCGTTTCACTCAAGGATAATTTCAACAAATAACGAAAATTCGTTCGACGGCGGAGACGCGCGTCGGGGGGAGGGCAAACATATGCACAATATTTATTCGCTTTTGGCGATGCCCGCATGGCTGACGGAAAACGCGAAATGGATCGCCGTCGGAGCGGCGGCCCTGATCGTGATTATCGCCTTTTGCGTGGGCTTTTCCAAGGGCTTTACCAGGTTGAGCTGGGGCGCGCTGATCTGGACGGGCGCCTGCGCGCTGTTTTTCGTGCTGGAAAAGAAATTTCACGCTTCCAATCCCGTCCTGAAAATGGGATTGATGAATAAGTTCGATCCCCTCGTGCGGGATTTTGCGTCCACGCTGTCCATCGCGCTGGTCAGCGTTCTGGCGGCGGTGGCCGTATTCGGACTGCTCGCCTTGCTCGCGCGGCCGAAAAGGAAGCGCAGAAAAACCGTCGTCCGCTACTACGAGGACGACGAGGACGAGGATATCGACGACGAGGATTACGACGAGGACGAAATGCCCCGCCGTATGAAAAACGGGGCCATCGTCGAGAAAAAGCCGTGTACGTTCAACCGCGTTCTGGGCGGGATCGTCTGTATCTTCAACGCGGCTTTGGCGATCGCCGCGGCCGCCTGTATTCTGCTGGTGATCTTCGAGGTGACGCCGCTTAAGACGGGCGCGCTGAAAAACGTATTCGACAGCGCCGCCGTCGCCAAAACCTGGAAATATATCCATACATATACGTTGGATTTCGTCATGATCGGCATCGTCGCGGCCATGGGGTACGGCGGTTACAAAACGGGCGTTCTCCGCGGGTTCCGTTCCGTGTTTTTGACGGTGGGGTATATCGCCGCGATCGGGGTCGCGTTCTGGCTTCCGTTCTCTAAATTTGCAGCGGAAAAGGAATGGCTCTCTTTCGTCGGCAAGCTTTCGGGCTACTTCGAAAGATTGATTTTGAAGGGGCTGCCCGAGGCGGTCGCGCCCGTTCTCGGCAAGGTTGCGTGCGGACTCGTTCTCTGCGTGGGGTTCTGTATCGCCGTGGCGATCGTCGGTCTGCTTTTGAAACTGATTCAAAAAGCCGTGGCGCAGGTGGCCGTTCTGCGGTTTATCGACGGCGTGCTCTCCACGCTGCTCATGATGGCGTTGGGCGCGGTAATCTGTGCCTTGCTCATGGCCGTGCTCTATACCCTTCAGCATTACGGCATCTTCGAGGGAAGCAGGCTGTTCGAGACAAATTCTTCGCTGTCGCAGGGCTTCTATGCCGCGTTTGATCAGTATCTCAAGCCCGTCTTTGAAAAGATATCTCAAAAAATAAACGGCTGAAAGGGGACGCATTTCTTAAAGGCCGCTCAAAAAGTTTTTTCCGAAAAGGTCTTTGTTTAAGGGCTGCCCGAAAACGAGACATTCGTGGAATTCGTTTATCAAAAGAATACTGCTTTCGACGGCGCGGTCAAACATCTGATCCGCGCCGTCCGTCATAACGATCGTTTTATCGTCGGGATACTGCCATTCCTTCCGCTCGGCGTTGAGGAGTTCCTCGTGTTCCTTGGCGAACATGCGTGCGGAAAAACGGGTATAGGCCCGATAACTTTTGATGCTCTTTAGGAAGGCTTCCTTAATCAAAGGATCGCGGTCGGCGCGCGCGGCCGCCAGGGCGTACAGCATAAACAGAGAGGACGCCTCCCGCGGCGCGATCGGGCAGTTGAAATATTTTTCAAAGCCCTCCTCGGGTTTGTTTTTTATATCTCTGTCCCGAAAATAAAAGTCCAGCGCGCCCTCCGCCTTGGAGTGTTTGACGGGCGATTTGCCCGATAAATGATAGACGTAGGGATGAAAGACGCAATCGGCCGCATAGTGGGTGAGATAGCCGAGCGCATAGTCGAAAAGGGCGCCGTCGCGCCCCGCGCAGGGCAGCAGGGTGCGGAAAAAGCCATAGGAGCCTTTGTTGTGTAAAAATCTGCCGAAATTGATTTCCGACGGGCGGAACGCCCGATAGAAAAAGCAGAAATCCGCGCCTTGAGCGCCGAAAAAGTAGAGCTCGGGAGAACGTATTTTATTTTGCAGGGGCTGCGGCAGGCGCAAAAACGTCTCTCTCGCAACCGCGAAATGGGTATAAGCGGCAGGCATATGGATAGTATATGCCTTTTTTGATTTTATCATTCCGTAAAAGCAGAGTTTTGCTCGTCAAAGCCCTGTCCCCGCCGCCACGGAAAAAGCGCCCGAAAAAATCGGGCGCCGATCTGGATTTTCAGAATTTACCGACGAGTGGCAAAGGTTTAATCGAACTGATTTGCAAGGATATCCGCAGTGAGGCGGACAAGGTTCATGACGTTGTTGTCGAGCTTGGCACCTTCTTCCCTGGAGAGGACGGCTACCGCGCCCAGACAGTCGCCGCCCGCGACGATAGGGACGATCACTTGCGCGGTGATCCCTTCTTCCCTCGAAGAGGTGATGGGAAGGATATCCCCGCCTTCCGCCGCGTTGGCGATATAGCTGCGGCGTTCTTTCAATATCTTATCCATTTCCTCGGACAGGTTTTTGCCGTCGAGTTCTTTTTTTCCCTCGCCGCACGCGCACAGAATCTCGTCCGTGTCGCAGATCATCGCAAGCTTGCCGCTTAAATCGTTGAGGGATTTGACGGTAGCTTCGCTGAAGCGTTCGAGCGTGGCGATGGGCGAATATTTTTTCAGCATGAGTTCGTCCCGATCGGTAAAGATTTCCAACGGGTCGCCCTCCTTGATTCGGAGCGTTCGGCGGATTTCCTTGGGGATAACCACTCTGCCGAGCTCGTCGATTCTTCTGACAATACCGGTTGCTTTCATAAAAATTTCCTCCGTTTACACATATTGTGTGTATGTATAAGAAAGAATATACGTAATTTTTTCGTTTGAAAAAGATATGGGAAGAAAATGCCGTGACAACAGGAAAAAATAAAAAAACTTTCAAAAGCAGATAAAAATAAGTTGACAAACCGCGGCGGTTGTTATATAATAGACCCGTTATCCGCGGTCGTGGCGGAACTGGCAGACGCGCAAGACTAAGGATCTTGTGGTTAACCCCATGCAGGTTCAATTCCTGTCGACCGCACCAAATATGCAGATTATCGAATAAAAAACTCGATAATCTGCTTTTTTTGCGCCGTTTTTGCATAAGAAACGTATAAAATATTTGTAATTTTCTCGTTTTAGACGCTTTTTGTGGTGTGAATTGTGGTGTAAAAAGTGTCTAAAACCTGCTAAATATCAAACAAAACCTTGTCCATTTGCGCTTGCATAAATTCGTCGGAAAAGTGTGTATAAACTCTGCCGACGAGTCGTTCAGAGCTATCGCCCATCCATATATCGACAATATCGGGGCGTACGTACTCTTGACATTTGGTTGCAAACGTATGGCGTAAATAGTATTGTGTTGCGGTTTCGTCCCCGAGTATGCGCTTAAAAATCCGATTGAGTACGTCCGTCCTATGCGGCATTATCACGGTATCTTGAATATCGAGTTTTTCCCTCGCTTGTCTGCAAATAGGAATTTTCTTGTATTCGATTTTCCCGCCTTTGCGCTTTGCGTTTCTTGCAATCAGAAAATTGCCCTCAAAGTGTGCGTCTTGAAGTTCGCAAGGTCTTAAACCGAAATACAGCATAATGAGAAAACATTGTCTATACGGCGCATATTCGGGCTTTTCAAGATTTTTTAAGAAGCGTATTAATTCTTCTTTCGTCAAAGCTCTGCGGGTATTACGTTCCACCTTTTTGAAAGGAATAAGCGTAACGGGATTACGGGGGATAAGGCCGCAGAGATTGGCATACTTAAAAATCGAATTTGCTACAATCCTTGTGTCCTCATAAATCCTATCTGAAAGCTCGGAGAATACTTTATCGAGGTCTATTGTCTTTATATCTACAATAGCTCGTCCGCGAAAGGGAGGGAGCAAAAAGCGGTCATAATAACTTCGATAGTTTTGATATGTACGTTCACAAAGTTTAGTCTTTTTATAAACGAACCATTCTTCGGAAACTCCTTCAAAGGTATTCTCTTTTGGAGGCGTTTCCGATTTTTTCTTGTATTTCTCGATTTCTCCCGCTTCAGTCTTTTTTAAGAACTTCTTTTTTGCTTCCGCCAAGTCTTTGGAGGAAGCAGTGATATAGTATCCGTTTCTTCTGTATTGAATTTCATAATAGAATCCGTGTTTTCCGCTCGGCCTTTTTACTACATGAGTAACAAGCCCGTTCGCGATAAATTCTTTTTTGAAAGTTTTTGACATTCTGGGCATACTTGAAATCTCCTTCATGGTAAACTTCAATTCTGCCGTTATCACTTTTTGTTGTCGATATGGAGTGTTGTTTTCTAAAGCGTCTATCTTTTCCACAAATCCCGCTAATTCTTGAGCTACATTGATTGCTTCTCTTCTTTCTTGCACCAGCATAAGTCGCGCCGTCAACTGAGTTAAATCGTCTGAAAGTTTCATATTTCCGCCTCTCTATATCATTTAGTGCGAACAAACGTTCGATTTAAATATAGTATAGCATAGAAAACATGACAAACGTACGCAGGTTTTAAAAAATAATTTAGAAAATTTTTACTTTTTTTCAGGAAGTTCGGAGATCTCCTCGATCATCTTAATCATTTTATCGGCAAACACTTCTCCGCGAGAGCGTTCAAGGTCGTTGAAAGCGTTGAGAATACGCCATTCCTTTTCGCTTAAATAGGTAGGGTGATTTCCCACGCCGAGAGCCTTGTCCTCCTCCGTCCATTGAAGCGGCGGGGTACTTAACCCGAGTGCTTCCTCGATAGCCTGCATAGTGTCAATACGTGGGTGTTTTACGATACCAAATAATACTTTTTCAATAGTGCTTTTAGGTAAGTTTGACCGTTTAGCTAATTCGTCTATTGATAAGCCTTGTTGTTTTCTTACCCTATTGAGTTCTTCTATATTCATTAGAATTTACCTCCGTAAACTCATTATAAAAAAAAACTCCAAAAATTGCAACTTTTTTTATCAAAACGCTTGACAAACGCAAAAATTGGAGTTATAATATAATCACAAAACTCCAAATAAGGAGCAGAAAAAGGCAGGTAAAGGAAATGGAAGAAGTGAGTTTAAGCGATAAAGCCATCCAGCGATTAAGAGAGTATCTACTCTCCAAAGGCTGGACGGCCGAAGAAATTCTCGATTTACTCGATTACATAACGAAGTAACGAGAAAAGGAAAAAGAAAAAGCCGAACGGGGCGACCTGGAAAATCTCCCGAACGGCTACCGAGTAGAGGGCGGAACAATCTGCCTAACGCCCTTTACCGAACTTTATATAAATATTATAAGACAGGCTAAGAAAAAAGTCAAGAAAAAAGGACGGCTGAATAAAGTTTTTTATATGATACAATTCGTATGTAAGTAAAAAAATACGAAAAAAAGTCGAATTGTATCATAAAAACACTTGACAGTCAAGTGTAAAAAATTTTTCAGAAGGAGGGCAGACAATGAACCCCATAGAGTTGTTGAAAAAGTATGATATTCCGCAACCGCTTTTGGCGAATGAAATGGGTATTACGCGGCAGGCGTTAAATTTGTGGTTTTCGGGGAAAGTAACTCCAAAGCCTAGAAGCATGAAGCGGATTGCGGAAGCCATGAAGCGTTTAGGTGCTGATACCAACGAGATTGAAGTATATAAAGCCTTTATAAGTTAAACGGTTGACGAAGTAATCGCGTGTTTTAAGAGCGAAGAATAAAGGCCTTGGGCGAAAGGAGAAAGAAATGGAAAACAAGAAAAATATCACAAAAGCGGACGAGAGGAAAGTTCTCGAGCAGATTAAAAAGATCGTCGAGGGCTTGGGCGAGGAGAGTTATATCGGAACGGCGTTCAAAGGCGTGTTCGAGCTGGCGGAGGAAAATATCGAGTACGATGCGGCGTTCAGCGCAAAGTTCTACATGGAAGAGTACGACAAGACCAGCGCCCGCGAGCGGGAATGGAAAGAAAAAGCAGAGGAGCAAGAAGAACGTTGCAACCGTATGAGAACGGAGTTTTCAAATATTAAAAACACTCTTGCAACTTTTGAGAAAAATGCTGAAGATTTTTACAAGCGTTTCCGCGAACAGGAAGTCAGGGCAATCAAAGCGGAGGAAATTCTTGCCTCGAAAGAGTTAGAAATTATCAAGCTCAAGGCGAAGCTGTACGATTTAACGGTAAAGGAGTATTGGGTTGTTATATTGAAGATTTGTTGGAACTAAATTCGACCGCATTGTATTGAAAATTTTTGCGGGTAATGCAAAATAATCTAATAAGACGCATTATAGCTTAAAAAAGCCGTATAAAGAAATGTGAATTTTCTTTATACGGCGGTTTGTTTTATGCAAAGAATTTGACGAGATCCATTTGCTCGCGCATAAATTCGTCGGGGAAATGGGTATATACTCGATCTACAAGTTTTTCCGGACTGTCGCCCATCCAGAGATCGACGATTTCCGATTTCGCAACGAATTGTTTACAGGTGCTTGAAAAGGTATGACGTAAGAAATATTGTGTAACTTCTTCGTCCTGCATAATGCGCTTGAATATGCGATTCAATACGTCCGTCCTGTGATTGCAAATTATGTTTTTTGTGGTATCGAGACGGGCTTTTAACTGTTTTGGAATAGGGATTTTCTTATACACGACTTCGCCGTCTTCTTCATGCTTTGCGTTAAGGGCGATCAAGAAATCGCCGTCAAAGCGAGTTTCGCGTAGTTCCCAAGGTCTTAAACCGAAATAATATTGCAAAAGAAAGAACGGTTTATAATGTTTGAACTCGGGCAACTCAATGCGTTCAAAAAACGTTTTTTCTTCTTTCTTCGTCAAAGCGCGACGTTTCTTTCGTGCAACTTTTTGGAAAGTGACTGCTTGCATGGGATTGAAAGTTATATCGCCGTTAGCCATAGAATATTTCATGATTCCTTTGAATATCGTTTGCAATGTTTCGATGACTCTGCCTTTTGCGGTATTGATGATTTCCGTAATATCGTTTGTGCGGATCGTTGCAATCGGTCGCTCGCCGATGATGGGGAAAATGCGCGTTTCACAGTTCATTTGATAATCGCGTAAGGTGCGCGGATCGACTTTCCCTTCTTTGGTTTTAAGCCATTCCGAAGCGATTGATTTGAAGGTGTTTTTATCGGTTTTGACGGCAATTGTTTTTCTATGATATTTTTCGATATTTTCGGGCTTGGTAGCTACGATAAAAGCTTGTTTGGCGGATTCTATCGTAGCGGCGCATACAAAAATATCGTAACCGTTTCGTCGATACCGTATGATATAAGAAACGGCGTTTTTGTACTTTTTTCGCCGCATAACGTGTGCGGCGAGTCCGTTTGCTATAAATTCCTTTTTGAAAGTTTTATCCATTTTTGAAATTTCCTTTTGTGAAAAATATAAGACGGAAGAAATCGCCGTCGTTTTATTTTTTTGTGCTTGAAAATAATCCTTTTGCTGTGAATGACAAGCAAAAAGACTCTCTAAATAAAGTGAAATATGTTCGTCTGCGTCAGGTAAAAGGGCAAGTTTTTTGATGTAATTTGCAGACAATTTTATTTCATTTTCATTCATCGCTCTCCTTTTGGAAAATTTCGGTCAGTTCTTCCGTCGAAGAACATAAACGCGTTTACTTTTACCTGATTTTCGTTTCGTGCCGTTTAGCACAATATCAGTATAAAAGAAAATATTTCCGCCGGATAGCAACTCAATCGATACAGTTTAGCAACAGAGTGATAGAGATTGGAAAGTGGAACCCAAATTTTCCCAAGTAAAACCAAAGATTGCAATCGCAAGAGTTTATCTTTCAGACGTAATTTTCGAATTTGCGGAAGCGGGGATATTGGAAAATAAAAGCGGGCGTTTTCCACGTGCTCCAAAGCTTGAAAGAGAGCGAGTTCTGATGCCTGACGATGGCGGGAACTCCCGCAAGGGCAAGCTGGAGGTAGGTCATGTGCACGCACCGGATATCGATGTCGGCGCCGAGAATAAAGCAATTCCGGGCATAGTTGACGCCGTAATCGTTTTTGAGTGTATCGAGCGCGGCAATGAGCATTCCACCGCCTCCGCAACAGGGGTCTGAAATCGAGATGATTTCGTCGTCTTTCGTTTTTTCAATCACACCGTCGTCGATCGCGACCTTTGCCATAAAGTGCGAGATATGGTAGGGCGTAAAGAACTGTCCCGTGGTCTTGTTGCCTTGATTGCAGAGCATGAACAGCTCTCCGAGATAGTCATGGAAAGCGCCGTCATCGTAAACGACGGAGGAGAGGAGCAGATAGATCATGCCGAACACTTCGCTTAAAAGCTGTTGTTCGGGTTTGGGATAACCGTTTATGATTTGCCGATACCGTTCCTCTCGTTCTTTGTTTTGCGTAAAGTCTACGGCATTGGAGATCGCGATCGCGCCGCATTCGAACACGTCGGAGATGAATTTGTGTTTATCGATCCCGTAAGAGGCGGAGTCGATGCGTTTGATAATTTCTTTCACCGTCGGGATCTTATAGGGACAAAGATTTTTTGGGTCGGTTTTCGGTTTGGGGTTGATGAGCGGAATATTCTCGGGCAGTGTTTCGAGGAAGGAAGAAGTAGGCGGACAAAGGGTGAAATCAAAGCAAAAATAGGGTTTCATAATTCCTCCTGTTCTGGGAAATAGAATCTGCCGTTGATTTGGATTTTTCCGTCCGATTTTGTGGGTTGACCCTTGGCGCAAGCACGCAGGATGAGATTGTCCTCGTCGGGGTCGGCTTTGGGAAAATTGCCGTCCGAGAATTTCTCTGCTGAGCCGACCTCTAAGATTTTACAGCCCTTATAGACGAGTGCGGAGCTGAATTGCCAGAGCTTTTCGAATTTGCCGTAGGAATCGAGAATAAACCCGACGTTTGCTTTTGGATAGTAAGCGGTGATTCTGAAATAATTAGTCATGAGATTCTCCTTTAAGCGATTTTTTTGAGTTGTTTATTGGCGTAGGGCAGCCATTGATTGTTGACAAAATCGAGAATGTTTTGTTCGGGCGGGATATTGTCATAAGCGTAGCATTGCAGAACTTTTTTTCTTGTAATCGAGTATTCGAGCGTGACGAACGGGGTTTCGGGTTGAGAAGTTTTCCTTAGGAAGAAAATGAGCGATTCTTCGCGCAACATTTTTTGATCGTAGCCCATACCGCCGACGCAGTGGTTTAACAGATCTCCCTCGCGGATGAGCTCGGCAGGGGACTTGGCGATCAGAACGATTAATCCCGAAGAAAAAGAATGCTGTAAGGGCAGATATTTTTGCGAGATACAAGAGAACTGCTTATACAATTCTTTTCGTTTTTTCTTATCCTCGCTCGCTTTCAAAGAGGCGTATTCGTCGATGCGGATATCGTGCCAACGCTTGAAATCATGCGGGAACGCATTTTTCTCTTCCGTCATATCCAGCCCCAAAGCACGGCAGGCATGGAAATAGTCGAGGTATAACCGACAGGCGATGTTTTTGGCATGGAGATAAGCAAAGAACCGTTCGAGGAGCTTGCCGCGGAACAGTTCTTTTAAGGGCTTGTAATCTATATTTCGCAGGAAAGATTTCTTCTGTTTCAAGAACTTTTGCGTTTCGGATACGGGTTTTCCGGAATGGTAGGCGAGAATAACGGTTTCGGCATAACAGCCGATGAGTTCGGTCTTATGTCGGATCAGCCATTTACGGAAAGCCTTGTCTTTTTGAATGAGCCTTAGAATAGTAACTCGTTCGGCGAGATAGTGCAAGCCGAGTTTGACGAGATATTCCGTTTGGGGAAATCGTTCGTAAAGCCGAAGATAGCGTAAAAGGTTGTTGCCTCGGTATTCCCGATAAGCGCTGTATTGGAACTTAGGCAGTTTATCTAATAATTCGATATTGACGATGGGCGCATAAGGGTCGTAATATTTGTCGTCGGCAAACAGCCAGTCATGCTCGAACCATTTGGGATATTTTTGGATGCCTTCGTCGTACCAACTGACATGGAAGCCCATCCCCGAATAATAGTTATATTCCAGATCTTTGACGAAACATTTTTTTGCGTGCAAGGCGTGAACGGCGACTTGCTTGCAATAGGGCTGTTTCTTATAATGCCGAACGGCGACGGTGATTTTGATAAGTTCTTTGTGCCAAAGGGCAAGATAGGCGTAAAAGCGGGAGAATCCCCTCGGAGAATACGTTTCCCCGTCGAGCTGTAAGATTCTTTTGCGTATGTACTTAGGAATGGGTTTAATATCGTTTTTCGTCATAGTATCACCTCAAGCCAATGTAATTTTCGCGTCGAAGAGTTCGAGGATCACGCAGAGCGAGTCTTTATCGAATACTTTCATGCGTTCCCGTTCTTTCGAAAGCTCGTCTGCCTCGTTGGGTTCGATCAGATCGCCGTCGAACTCTTGCATTTCCTCTTCCGAGAGAATTTCGCCCGTTTCCCCGTCGATTTCTTTTTCGGGCAGTAACCGCACGGAATCGAGGTTTTCCGCAACGGCGAGAGTAAAGCCTTTTTCCGTGAGCTTAGAAAAATAGATTTCGGCGGCATGATAGGGGAATCCGATCATGGGAATGCGTTCGGGCAGTCCGAAGTCCCGACCCATTAAAGTCAAGTCGAGTAATTCGGAAATTTTGACGGCGTTGTCGCCGAAAACTTCATAGAAATCCCCGAGCCGCCAAAGGACGACGGAATCGGGGTGTTTTTGTTGTAGAGATAGGTAACGTTGATACAGCGGGGAGGCTTGTAAAGGAATAGGGGCAGGTATGGGTTGTTTTTGCGGAGTAGGAGCGGGAACGGTGGCAGGTACGGATGTATTTGTCGGTTCGGGCTTTTCCGCGGAGAGCATATCGAAGAAAGAGAGCTGCGGTTTGGATTCTTGTTTTGCGTTCGTTGGAGCAGGAGTAACCGCAGGGGCAGGGTTACGTTGAGATTGTTTCGTTACGGGCTTTGCGGGCTTATATTCCGTGCCGTCCTCGGTCAAGAGCTTGCCTTCGATGCTGTCCTCTTCGAAATAATGGATCGCCCAGTTTAAGATTTGATCTCCGTCTACGCAAATGCCTACTTTGCCTTTTCGGTCTTTTTCGGCAATCTGTTTCATGGTCTGATCCGTTGCATAATCCAAAAAGGTGGATAAATCTTTTTTGTTGATGAGTGTTTGTCCGTCCTTTTCGATTTTGACGCCGTTGTTGATTTTTTCTGTCAGTACGTCGCTGAGTAACGGTTTTAAGTGTTTCAACAGCGTTTCCTGCTCGGGCGTTTCGGCGGTAAGATTCAAATTCGGCATATCAGTAATCCTCCGCATTTTTTAAGTAGTCTTTGATCGCTTTCTTCAATCCGTGCGAGAGCCGCTTGTCGGAGTTGACCTGTTCTTCCGTCAAGCCGAGGGCATACAGCGTATCGTCAAGTTCGTAGGTAATGCAATATTCGTGGTTGGCGAGCTCGTAAAGGAACATATCGTAAATAAAGCCGTTGCCGGAAGAATCCTTTTCGATCGCTTCCGCCTTTTCCCGTTCGAAGCGTTTGATCATTTCCATAAAGGCAGTGAAATCGGTTTTGCGGAGATAGCAGCCTCCGCCGAGGGAGCAGATCTTGTCCGTGTCGCGGACGGTAAGTCCCCATTTTTGCATCATTTGTTCGAACTGAGCATTACTGAAAGCCGCGCCTAAGGGGAATGCGTTCATTTCTTTTTGCTGTTTATCTTTTAAAAGTTTATATGCGTTCATGGTTTAATCCTCCTCGATGATACCGTAAACGTCGTCTGCGAAATACGTGCAAACGAACGGATTGAAAAGGGCGTGACATTTCACGCCCTTATAGTCTACCTTGTAATCGTTGTCCCCGAGTTTCGCCAAAACCGTGATTTCGGCTTTGATATCGGAATGAAGTTTGCCGAGATTGAGGGAATGTATATAAGCGTCAGTTTGAAAGGGTTTCATGATCGTCTCCTTTTAAGCGAATCTACTGATTCCGCCGCCGTAGCACTGTACGCCGACTGTGCCGAATTCCGAACACCAATCGTCCGATTTGTTCCAGACGTAGGAAAAAGCGTAAAACTTGCGGTCTTTGCCGTTTAAAAGATGATTCCATTCTTCTTTGTAATCGGTGACGATCAATAATGAATACATGTCTCCCGCGTCGATAAATTCATGCGTGACGGCATAGACCGTACAGTTATATTCTTTTTCTATCTCTTTTATTTTCTTTTCCAGCTCGGGGTTCTGATACGTCCAGAATCCCGCGAAGTGTTCGAAATAGCAGACGAGATTCTTTTCTTCAAAGTCTTTGATATACGGTTCGTAAATCTCCAATTTCTTCATGAGTTCGATGGCTTTTTGTTTTTTCTGTTCGGTTGCGTTTTTCATAATTGCTCTTCTCCTTAGTTTACAAATTTAAACCAGACGGAATAGTCCGTTTCAATGTAGCCCTTTTCGTCGTTTTCATAGGCGACGGTAACATAGCCTTTGTATTCGTCCTCGGAATGGGGAGAGGAATGACAGCTTTTGGTGACGTCTTCGAAAACGCGGATATAGGGCTTGCCGTTTTTGGAAATGGCGGGAATCAACAGATTCCCCTTGGATATTCTATTAAAGAAATAGCAATGGAGGGACCGAAATGAAAGGTGGATTTATAGTCCAAAGTAATGAAGCTTCAATGTATTCTTTACGTAAAGAATATACGGGAATTTCAGAAAGAAAGTCATGGCCATTAGTAGGTATGACTATTCAAGAAAATTTAGAAAAGCAGTGGATGATTACTTGCTTGGAAAGTCTAAATAGCGGTACTGGACGTACTCTTGATGCGATCTTTGATGAAGAGACTTTAGCACAATATATAAAATTATGTCATGAAAAAAATATCGATATACGAATTTTATATGTTATAATCGCCCAGGTTACCGATAAAGCCTCACTTGAAATAGATTTAAAAGAAATAAGGGCGTTTAAAAATCCAATCGATATGGGATATGATTTAATATATCCGGAAGGCGATGATTTTTATTACTCAGCCTTAAATGATGAAAGAGAGGTACTTAGCGAGGCAGGACTTATTAACAGACTCAATTCGTTCGGTGTTTTTTCTGAGTTAAGTTCGTTAGAAGAATATATTACTTGGAGAAATAAGAATTTGGCACCAATGGAGGTAGAACCCATAAGTGATTTCGTAAAAGCGAAAATTGTTTTATTAAAAGACTTTAGTAACAAATAAATATTTTTTGAAAGCGTTTAATTATAAAAATAGTTAAACGCTTTTTTATCAAAGGGACGCTGGTAGAAACGGAAGCAGGGTTGAAACCGATAGAGGAAATCGAAGTCGGGGACAGAGTGCTTGCGTATGACGAAGCAACAGGCGAACAGGCGTATAAAGCAGTAAAACAGCTTTTCCGAAACGAAACCTTGAAATGGTGTACGGTATCTGTTGCGGTAGCGGGAATAGTAGAAAGCATAATCTCGACGCCGGGGCATAAGTATTATTTGCCGGAAAATACAATAACCCGCGAGATTGGAGAAAAGCAAGAACACGCAAGCTATACGGGACTTTCCGAAAAGTGGGTATCGGCGTGTAATCTAAAATCTGGCGATAAAGTGTTGCTTTCCGACGGCGAATATGGTATAATACAGTCGGTAAAGGTGGAAACACTTTCGTCTCCAGAAACGACCTATAACCTTGAGGTAGAAGATTTCCATACTTATTATGTCGGCGAATATAGCGTTTGCGTTCATAATGTTGGGTGTAATAAAGAAGTCGAGAAAGTAGCTAAAGAATTAGGATAACATATAGATAAAACAATGTTGTCGAAACAAAAAATATAAAAAAATTAAAAAAAAACTATTGACAAATCAAAAATTTGTGATATAATCAAGATATAAAATGACGCGCGTCATTTAGCGAGTGGTGAAAAATGATTACTAGGACCGATGTGGCGAAAAGAGCGGGAGTTTCGGTGGGAACGGTTTCCAACGTGATGAATAATAAACCTTTCGTCAAGCCCGAATACGTCATAAAAGTTAAAAGAGCGATAGAAGAACTCAACTATATTCCGGATTTTACCGCTAAAAGTTTGGCTTGTCGCAAAAGCAATCATATAGGCGTGGCGATTTCCGAACTGACCAATCCCTATCATGCGGAAATCATAGAGGCGATGGAAAAATATGCGGCGGAAAGGGGATATATGGTCACGACTTTTTTGCTGGATAACAAGAAACCTCAAAAGTTCGATTCGATATGCGAAAGGCGTTTGGACGGTTTGGTCAATTTTATGACGAATGACTTACCTACTAATTTCGTCAACATTCTTCAAAAGCAAAATACCGTGCTCGTCAATTTCGCCAAAGACAATAGCTTCATCGTCGTTAATGATTACAGCAAGGCAATGCTGACGTTTATGCGGTTGCTCTCTTCGTTGGGACATAAAAACGTAGCCTATGTCAGTACGATAGATATACTGCGGTTTCAGGCGGATTCCCGCGGAAAAACGTTTCTTTCCAATCGTAGAGAATTAGGCCTTTCGGAAGATGATTCTTTGATTTTTTGCAATTCAGATTATTCCTTGCGTTCGGAACAGATCGGATATCGGTTGGCTGATGAGATTTTTAAGGTAAATCCCGCAATTACGGCGGTTTTCGCGACAAACGATCTTTGTGCGATCGGACTGATGAAGCGCTTTTCTGAAATGGGTTACAGTTGTCCGAAGGATATTTCGATTATCGGATGCGATAACATTGCTCTCAGTTCTTATTACATTCCCAGCTTATGCACGATCGAACTCGATAAGAAGAAATACGGCAGAAGTATCGTGAAAACAATTATTGAAAAGATAGAAAATCCGAGCAAGTTTCCGTATAAAAGCTTGAATTTTGAAGCTCAAACGGTATTGCGCGATTCGGTGGATAAACCGTCGCGTTGAAAAAATAAAAAACAGGGACGTCCCTGTTTCCGTAATACAATCTGTATTACGGAAAAAAGTTTATAAGCTAAACGGATGTTTCACCGCGATTGCCAATCGATGCGCATAAATCGGAAACGATGAAAAAATAAAAATTTTTTATAATAAATATGACGCGCGTCATATTTTGGAGGTAAAAATGAAAAAGTTATTGACAGTATTTCTTGTCTGCTGTATGACGGTTGTCGGATTTGCAAGCTGCGGAGGTCCGAGACCGTCGGATAATTCGTCGGACGACGCGAATTACGAGGCCAATATCGATATGACGGATGAAGATTACAATCAGACGGCCAAATTGACGATAGGCGTTACGGCGGATCCGTACGAAAGCGAACTCGTCAACGCTTTGGGAAAGGCGTTCAATCAGATTTTTCCCAACGTAACGGTGGAACCCGTGCGTATTTCGGGAACGGATTACGCAAGCGCCGTGATCGGAAGATGGCAGGCGAAGAATATGCCCGACATTTTCTATACGAGCGAAAGCGAATCTTTCCGTTTTATTTCGAGCAAGCTGTATTTGAACGTGGAGCCGTATATCAAAGCGGAGACGGAAGCCTATACGCCCGCAGATGAAAACGCGCCTGCCACATGGCTCGAACAGTTTGTGCCGGAAGCAATGAAGCTCGGACAGAAAAATTACGACGGCGCGCAGTATTTCCTGCCGAGAAGCTCGGACAGAATCGTGACGCACCTGAATATGAGTTATATCAAACCGGCGCTTGAATGGGAAGGGCGTCCCGACAAGAGCGTAACGCTCGACACCGTGAAAAACGGCTGGACATGGAGCGATTTCGTGAAAGTGTGCGAAGCTCTTCGCGCGTATTACGACGATCAAGGTTGGACGAAGGAGAAAGGCAGATACATCATCGACACCTCCTTTACGTGGGCTCCCGTAACTTTTTCTCTGTTCAAATCCAACGGAGCCGAATTCTACAAAGACGGTAATTGGGCTTTGGAAAGCGACGCAACGCGCACTACGATCGAAATGGTGCGAGACCTGGTGAAAAAGGGAATCATTCCTCCTACCAACGGCGGCGGCGCGAATTATGAAAACGGGAGCGGCGCGATGCTCTTCCATTCCTCGTCCGCGATCGCAAAATATAAAGCGTTCATCAAAGACGATTACGATATCGTGACGTTTCCCATCATCAACGGCGAAAGCGGCGTTACGGGCTACGGCGTGCCGGGCTACGGGATCTATTCTGGAATCGAAGAAAGTAAAAGAGATCTTGCTTGGCAGTTTCTTTCGTTTATGCTGAGCGTCGACGGACAGAACGCGCTGGCAAAAGCGGGGATGCACACTCCTTCCGTGCGTAACGATTTGCAGGATTACAATAAGGCGGCTTGGGGCGAAGGTTTCAGGGACCTCAATCTTGCCGCCACCACTTACGAGCAGTCGAGAAACTATTCGGAAGATTTCTTCTTGAATTTCGACGCTACGACGAAAACGGGTTTGTTGGCGGCCTGCTCGAATTTTATGTCCAATATCATGACTTATAAGGCTGACGGCACGCCTTCGTTTACGGCGGATAAGTGCATAGAAACAGTGCTTACTGCGTTGAAAAAAGCCGCCGTCATAAAATAATCTCCGGGAGGCTTGCATGAAGCTCAATATAAAAGGACGCTTTTTCCGCAACAGACGCACGAATTGGAAAAAACGAATCAAGGAAAGCGTTCCCGGGTGGTTGTTCGTGTTGCCGCTCGTGTTCGGTATGGCGATGTTTACGTTATATCCTGTCGTTCAGTCGTTTATTTACGGGTTTCACCGCTATAACGACGCGGCCGTATACGAGTTTATCGGGCTGGGTAACTTAAAAACAATGTTTACCACCGATCGGGAAGAGATTTTGAAAGTGTTTTCCAACACCTTTCTGTATGCGGCGATTTCGGTGCCGTTGAATCTTTTTCTCTCCTATTTTTTGGCAGTAATTGTCAATCAGAAGCTAAAAGGAGTGCAAGTATACCGAGTACTGTATTATTTGCCCGTAGTGATTCCCGGCGTTATTTCAGGCGTCATCTTTTCGCAGATGTTCGACAATACCAATTTCGGACTGTTCAATAGTTGGATGCAGGCTTTAGGAAAAAAAGAGCCTTTTCCTTTCTTTTCGTCTGCGGATACCGCAATGTTTTCCGCAATTTTCATGAATTTCTGGACAATCGGCGCGAGCATGATTTTGTGGCTTTCAGCGCTTAAAAACATCCCCGCGGGCTTGTACGAAGCGGCGAAAATAGACGGCGCCGGCGTGCTGACGCGCGTGTTCAAAATAACGATTCCCATGTCCACGCCGATGATTTTTTACAATCTCATCACGGGAATCATCGGCGCTTTACAGACGAACGCTACCATGGTGTATGCGTCCAACGGAGGCCGCGGTCCCGACGATTCGCTGTATTTCATCGCGGTTAAGATTTATACGGAGTTCTCGTCCGGATACTACGGCTATGCTTCCGCCATCGCGTGGGTGTTGTTTATTGTGATCGCGCTGCTCACTTTCGTGACGTTTAAGACGAATAAATGGGTTTATACGGGGGATCAATAATATGGAAAGCGCAATATCTAACGATACCCGCAAAAAAACGGCGGGCAGATCGAAAATAAAAAGAATCGTAACCAATTCTTTGATTTATGCCGGTATGAGCGTTTTGGCACTCGTTTTGATGATTCCGTATTTTTATATGTTTTTTCGTGCATTCATGACGAGCGATCAGGTAAAGCTGATTCCCGTGGAACTTTTTCCCAAGCCTTTTTCCTTTGAGGCGTTCGTACAGCTTTTTACGGCGGAAAATTATTTCAAATATTTATTGCAGACGTTGAAGATCGTAGGGTTCAACCTGATAGCTGTTCCCGTTTCCGCGTCGTTTGTCGCGTACGGTTTTTCCAAATATAAATTTATCGGCAAGGAGGCGATTTTCGCCTGTATGCTCGGCACGATGATGCTGCCCGGCATCGTCACGCAGATACCGCTGTATGTACTGTTTGCGAATATCGGCTGGTTAGACACTGTTTTACCTCTTACTCTTCCCAACTTGTTCGGCGGCGGCGCGATTTATATTTTTTTGATTCGTCAATATATGGTGGGTATTCCATACGAATTGGAAGAAGCGGCGAAAATAGACGGGGCGAATCCCTTGATCCGATATTTCCGTATTACCCTGCCTTTGTGCGTGCCGGTGCTGGTGTTTATCATGATTACGGTGTTCAACGCGGGCTGGAGCGATTTCTACGGTCCGTTGATCTACATGAGCGCGGAGGGCAAGGAAACGCTGGCGTATGCGATATTCAAGGATTCCCTTTATAAATTCGTTACGCCCGACAAAGCGAATCTGAAAATGGCGGCGGGATTGTTTATGTCCGTGTTCCCCACGATATTGTTCGTCGTGTTCCAAAAACAGCTTATCGACGGTGTGGCTGTGTCTGCGGTCAAAGGCTGATGCGGCGGGAGGTGTTTGTGAGAAAAATAAAAAAGGCGATTGTTTTGTTTCTTGCAGGTATCATGGCTTTTTCGTTGTTCGGTTGCAAGGAGCGGACTGAAACGAAAGCCGTGGACGATACCCGCGAGATTTCCGATTACGAATACGCGCGCAATTCCGTGTCGTCCGTGGATGCGCTCGGCAGAGTGACTTTGGCGGGTGACGGAGAAGAATCCCGCGACGTGGGACTGTTTTATTTCCTTTGGCTCGGCGCGCACGTTTCGGGCAGCCAAGTTTACGACGTCACGGATTTGGAAGAGAATAATCCCGACGAATTGTGGAACCCCGATTCGAAAGTCAGCCCGACCGGCACGTATCATTTTTGGGGGGAGCCGTTGTACGGCTATTATCATTCCGCAGATCCGTGGGTTCTGACTCGTCATATAGAACTGTTCACGATGATCGGGATAGATTACCTGCTTTTCGACGTGACGAATGCCGTTACTTACGACAATGTGTTGCGCGTGATGTTTCCCCTTTTGGATAAGTATCGTCTGCAGGGCTGGGACGTTCCGAAAGTAGGTTTCATGACGAATTCGGATACGTATAACGTAGTCAACAGGTTGTATTCGGCTTATTACGATAAAGAGACGTCAAACTGTTATTATCCGGAACTTTGGTATTCTCCCAACGGAAAGCCGATGATTTTGAGCAATAATCTGTATTTCGACGAGAGCAAACCGGAAGATAAAAAGTTGATCGATTTTTTCCAGATTCGCGACGTGCAGTGGCCGAACTCTCAGTTTATGGACGAAGAAGCGTTCCCTTGGATGAGTTGGACGTATGAGCAGATGAATCACAAAGGAACGATGAGCGTTTCCGTCGCGCAGCATACTGCGGGCAAAATGAGCCTGACCGACGGGAATTGGGGCAGGAGTTACAGCCAGACGGAGTTTGTAAATCTTCCCGATAAAGCGGACGAGGGGATCAATTTTCAATTTCAGTGGAATACCGCGCTGAAAGCGCCGAAAAAGGGCGAGGACGCGGTGAACAACGTGTTCGTGACGGGGTGGAACGAATGGATCGCCATTAAATTCGCGGATTCGACGGGCGTATATTTCGTGGATACCTTCAACGAAGAGTATTCCCGCGATATTGAGATGATGAAAGGCGGCTACGGCGACAATTACTTTTTGCAGCTGTTCAATAATATCCGTGCTTTTAAATATACCGCGCCCGTCCTGTACAAACAAAATAAAAAAACCGTGGATTTCGCTTCCGAGTCGTCTTGGGACGGAATCAGAAGCTATCCCGACTTTGTCGGCGACGCGATGAAACGCAATTTCAGAAATTACGTCGGCAACGAAATGCTGACGGACGATACCGCGCGAAACGATATCGTTTCCGTGAAAGTGACGCACGACGACGGCAAAGCGTATTTCCGCATTCAGACGGCGGAGGGTGTGATGCCGTATGAAAACGGTGATTCCGATTGGATGAACGTATGGCTGAGTACGTCGAAGAACGGAATCGGTTACGAATACGTCGTCAACCGCGAATACGGAAAATTGAGCAAAATCGAAAACGGAAAGTATATTCAAGCGGGTGACTGCGAGATAGACGTGAAAGGAAATGTCGTGCAGATCGCCGTACCGCTTTCGGCGCTCGGCGTCAAAGACCTTACGGCTTTGCGGTTTAAGGTTTCCGATAACGTGAACGCGTCGGACGTAATGAATTTCTATATTCAGGGCGACAGCGCGCCGATCGGCAGACTGTCGTACACTTATGGGTATTTTGAATAAGGAGTAAAAATGAAGAGCAAAAAGAATAAAATTTTGTCGTTATCCATGGCGTTTGCGTTGGCGGTCCTGTGTTCTTCGGGCTGTGGCGCGGGCTCGAACGGCAGCAGTAACGATTACGGCAGTGAGGACAGCAGCGTGAATATATCCATAGACAAAGGCGATCCCGATAATCCCGGTTATATATTTGAAGCGGACGGGGAACTGACGGCTTCGTCGGTTTCAAAGCAGGACACCATCAACAGATTGCAGGCGACGGACGACTACGGCAGATCTTCGGATTATATAGACGGATATAAGAAAGACAAAGACCGTTATGTGGGTATTTTCTACTTTACCTGGCTGGGTTGGCACGGCAATGAAATGAACGGCGTGTACGACGTTTCCAAGCTCATCGACGAGGACCCGACGTCTCTTTGGAGTACAGAGGACAACGAGGTGAGTCCCAAAGGCAAATACCATTTCTGGGGCGAACCGCTTTACGGGTATTACAACAGCAAAGATCCTTGGGTAATTCGTCGTCAGATCGAACTGTTCACGATGGCGGGGCTCGATTTTATCGCGTTCGATTGCACCAACGGCTTTGAATATATCGACGTGGTGTCGGAAATTCTTCCCATCATGCAGGAATATTACGACGCGGGCTGGAACGTTCCGAAATTTATGTTTTATCTCAACAGCAATTCGGGCGAAGTGATTCAAAGGCTGTACAGAGGCGGCCCCAGCGCATCGGGAAACGTGCTGGAATCCAAGGGGATTTATAAAGAGGGCGCGTATAAGGATTTATGGTTCTGCCCCAACGGCAAGCCGAAAATCGTTGCGATTACCGAGCCGAACAGTACCTGCGGCGAAGGTTCGGGGCAAAACCGCGTGACCGATTCCGAAATTCTCGAATTTTTCGATTTTTGGGAATCTACCTGGCCGAACAATACGCAATGGGAAGAGAACGGCCTTGCCTGGATGGACTGGAATAAACCCGAACAGAGAGTGCTCGGCAAATCGGACGGCGGCACCATTAACGTTTCCGTCGCGCAGCATAACCGCCTGCCTTTCTCCGACGCGCTTTTAAACGAGGAACTTGCGGATAAGATGTACGGCCGCGGTTATACGGCGGCGAACGGCGCCGATCATACGGATGACGCGATAGACAGCGCTCTCAATTTCGAAGAGGAATGGGCCGTCGCCATGGATAAAGATGTAAAATACACCTTCGTGACCGGCTGGAACGAATGGGTCGCGATCAAGAGCGTCGCTCCTCTCGGCTTTAACAGCGAATATCTGCATGGACAGAACCGCGTGTATTTCGTAGATACCGTAAACAGGGAATATTCGAGAGATATCGAGCCGATGAAAGGCGGATATTGCGACAACGTATATCTTTCGCTGATGCGTAACGTGAGGACGCATAAGGGACAAACGGGCGACCTGGCTGCTTCCGCCGCGACCTCGGTAGATATAATGAAAGGTCTGACGCAATGGAACGGCGTAAGCGACGTCTATTACAACATGGTCGGCGAGATCAATCGCGATTTCAAGAACTTCGCCAATACCGAGAGTTTGAGGGACGACAGCCTGAAAAATGACATCGAGGAAATCAGAGTGGCGCACGATGAGGAAAATCTGTATTTTCTCGTGAAGTGCGCGGAAGATATAAATGTGAACGTCGAAGCGGAAAACTGGATGAACCTCTTCATCGACGTGGAAGGGCAGAACGAAAAATCTTTTTACGGCTACGATTATCTTGTAAACAGAATTTCCGCCTATACAGGCGAATGTGGTGTGGAGAAATTGACGTATAAAAACGAAAAACTCTCTTACGATCTGACGGCGACGGCGAAGTTTACGGTAAACGGCAGATATATGCAGTATAAGGTTTCCAAAAAAGCGTTGGGAATCAACGGAGAGTTCAAAATCAATTTTAAAATCGCAGATAACGTGACGAATCCCTCGGATATTTCTTCTTACTATATCACGGGCGAATCCGCCCCTGTCGGACGGTTGAACTATACCTTTAAAGGAGGCAACAAATAATGAAAAACGGAAAATTTTTTGCCGTATGTTGCGGCGCGTTTCTCGGGCTTTCGCTTTTTCTCGGTACGGGCGCGGTGAACGCGTCCGCGGAGGAAGTTCCCTGCTTCACTACCGATCAGTCGGGCGTAAACGTTTCGACGAGCGCAAAAGGCATTACCACCGCGACCGGTACGGCGGCCGAATTGATGACGCTTGAATATACCGCTTCGGTGGATTTTTCGGAGGGCGCGTCGTTTAAGTACGTCATTCCCCAAGCGACGGACATTTCAATCGACAAGGACGCGCGCACGTCGGGCAGCAACTATCTGCGCGTGACGGTAAAAAACAAAGACGGGTACGGCGTGGAATTCAAGTCCTACGCGTTATATTCCAAAACGGCCACGACGCACATCGACAAGATGCAGGTGGACGTGACCTATCTCGATCCGACGATTACGGAGACGAAAGGAAATGATTATACGCCCGGCAGACAGTATCTGGAAACATTTACAACGTATACGAACGTGGAGGATGCATTCCATACCGTTGACGTGCACAAAGAGAGCGGCATGTGGTTTTTCGCGGCGGACGGATATTCCGCGCTTCCCGTGACAAAGATCAATAAAAATCTCGAGCTAGGCGAATGCAGCATTACCTTTGAAATGTATTCCTCGACGGTTGCTCCTAAAGTGAAAATTTATCCCGTCGAGAGCGGAATTTTGAAGAGTTACGTCATAGACGATTTCATGCAGCTGGGCAGCGATATCGTGACGGAAAATGCCGACGATACGGTAAAGATCAAGGTGGCCGACAAGCGCGCGCTGGAATTTCCCGGCTCGGAGCTTCGTTATCGCGAACAGCTTATCAGCACGGTCGGTTACGACGTGCGCAAACCCATTAACATCGAATACAGTTACGACGTGAGCAACGCTTCCGCTGTTTGGTACGCGCTCGGCCTGGGGCGCCCCGACGTTTTGGAATCCGTCAGCAAAATCAAGTATGATGTCAACGCCACCAACGGCAAGGCGAAAGGTGGGTACAGCGACTCTATCGCCGCCAACAACGACGGTATCATGTTACAGACCACGACGGGACTTGCGCAACCTACTTGCAGGGAACAGAACAGCCGTCTTTCTCCGTATAAGACAAATTCCAAGTCGAAGCCGTACGAAAGTCGTGAGGACATGGATCTCGTCACCTTTATCGTAAAGGAAGAGGGAACGGACATGTACATGAACGGCACGCTTATTTTCGATAATCTCGTGACGAAACTCAGCGATTTTGCCGAAAGCGACTATATGGCGTATCCGTATTTCCATTTCTTCGAGGATAAAGCGAATACCGAAAAGGGAAATACCATCGTAATCAAAGGCGTCAACGCGGCGAGAAGAACCGACGATAAAGCTTTGAAAGTCGTCGGCGGCAGCAACCGTGATCTCGAAGTGGGATTAACGGACAACGACAACGGCGAAATAACTCTTTGGCATTATGAGGACGACGCTTTCACGGAGGTGGACGCTTCTCTGTATGCCTATGACGCGGCGACGGAAAAACTCACGGTAAAATATTCGTATTTCGACGGAAAGGCTTACGATGTGCATAAGTTGTACGCGAGAAACGATAGCGGCAGCGAAGAGATCTCCGTCAGATTTTCCGATCCCGCGTTGGTTACCGTTCCGCCTTCCACGGATAAAGCCGTTTACGAATGGATAAAAGGCGGCACGGAGGAGCTGATTGTGACGCTGGATATTCACAACGGAACGTTTGTGTCTTTCTCGGGCGGCGGCATTGCTTCTTCGCAGTACGTTTATACGCCGGGTGTCGATTCCACTGTCGGCACCATTGCGATTAAGTCAGCCTATCTGAACGGTAAAAAAACGGGAACCTATACGTTCACCGTAAAAACCACCAACGTGGAGGAAGAGGTGTTTACCTGCACCTTTAAGATCGAGATCAAAAATGAAGGCGAAGGCGATTCTTCGACGGGCGACGGCAATTCCGAAACTTCTTCGGGAACGTCTTCTCCCGAAAAGAAAGGCTGCGGCTCCGCGCTCGGCGCGGGTTCGGCGCTTCTCATCGGTGCGGCCGCGATAGCGTTGATTGCGAAAAAGAAATCTGAAAACCGTTAAATAAATTAGGGAAATCTTGCACGGTTTTCCCTAAAAAAGAAAGCCGCGCGAAATAAAAATTATATGAGGAGAATGATATGAAGAATATCAAAAAAGTGGTTGCTGCGGTACTCGGTACCGCTATGCTGTCAAGCGTCTGCGTCACGGCAGGCGGCGCGTTTACCGCGTTTTCCGACGCGAAAGTTCCCGTTACCGCGGGCGCGGAAGAAGCGACCGAGCGCAAGGACGTAAAAATCACGAAAGTGAATCGAGAGAACAACACTGCGTTATGCGTGTATTTCGATCTCGAGGGCAGAACGGGCAACGGAACCAACGTCAACAATGCGGACGAAGTGGGGGACTACCTTTTCTATAACCGCAAGTCCTGCAAAAACGCGTTTTTCGACGTCCACATGAGAAGCAATATGTTTTGGTTTTATGCGAAAGCGGGAACGACGCTTGAGGAAGGCGATACGGTTACTTTCCGTAAAGGTCTGCACTTCCCCGTGGTAACGAATGACGGCGTCGCCGCGACCGAATATAAGGATTTCCTTGCGGATACCGTTGTGTTTGAATATACCGCCGACGGATGGGTCAATAAGACGGAAGCGGACAAGGAAACGGAGCAGAAAGTCAACGTTACGGGGCTTGGCGGCGGCGTATGCAACGGCGAAACTTTCAAGACGGATATTGTTTTCCCCGACGGCGGAGATCAGCATAATTACGCCAATGTTCATCAGAATTGGGTTGAAACAATGGATTATATTTTGTATAACGGCGAGCCGTTCGGTTCCGGCGCCGCAGGCAATGCCAGCGTAAATATGATGAGCGGTAATTTTTACGTATATCCCAACGGACATAAATTTCAGATCGGCGATACCATCAGCATTCTCGAAGGGTTGCACATGCCGGCCGATCCCGTAGCGCATTGGGTGGACAGTCCCGTTCCTAATCCCTCTTATAAGGAACAGATTTATTTCGGATATATTTCGGAAACGTACACCATCGAATGTACGGATGCCGGCTGGATCAGACAGTCTGTCGCCGCGGAAGCGAATACGTTGATCGGCATCACCGCAGTGACGGAAAACGAAGCGACCGCCACGTTGCCCGCGACGTATTCCTTTACCATGAATTTCGATCTTCGCGTGAGCAAGGACGAGCTTTCCTCTCTGGAAGAGGTGGCCAACTATGCCGAGAATATCTACATTAACGGCAAGAGCGTGAAGGTATGGAACGATACCACTCCCGCCGAAAATAATGACGGCGAAGAAGTTCCCGCCATTTCTCTGTCCGCTTACGGCGCGGGCATCACCGTCACCGTCATCGCGGAAACGAACATCGTGAAAACGGGCGAAAATACCAGCGTTAAAATTGCCAAGGAATTTGTCTGCACGTCGGGCAACTACCTGGAAGCAGACATCGAAAGGTTCTATATCGAAGGGCTTACCTATTGGTCGGACGTCACTCCTTACGAAATCGAACAGAAACAGTCTCTGACGATTGCTTCCGTGGCGAATTTTGAGGTCATCGACGACGGCGCAAACGGAGCGATCGATATTTCCTTTAATGAGGCAATTGCCGATAAGCCGCTTCTCTGGTATAATTGCCATCCCGAATACATCAAAACCCTTCCTCCCGCTTATCCCGTGGATATGGGCGACGAATTTGCTTCCTCAGGCGCTACGCTGAACTTTATCGAGCACGTTTACGTCAACGGAAAATCCATTGCGGAATATTGGACGGAACTTTCGGGCGCGGAAGCCAAGGCCAGCCGTTTCCAGTGCCATATTCTGACGACAAACAAGTTGAGCATCAGAACCGCGGCGAGCAACGGATTTGACGGAAACAGCGCGATTACCGTCGTATTGAAAGAGGGACTTACCTTCTTTAACGGCGCGTATCTCGATCATGACATTACGATTACCTATACGCCTGCTTCGGGTGAAACCCCTGCATCCACTTCATATACGGTAAACGCGAAAACGATTACTTTGACTTCCGACAAGACGAGCCTCAAAATCGGAGAAACGGCACAGCTTTCCGCCGAAGTCGCTCCCGCAGACGTTACGGGCGAAATCGAGTATGTTTCTTCCGATAATTCGATTGCTTCCGTTTCCGCGGACGGCGTTGTCACCGCCAAGAAAGCGGGTACCGTTAAACTTACGGCGAAAATCGGCGGCGTCGTTTCCAACGAAGTCACGATTACCGTAAACGCTCCCGAACCTCCCGAAGATTCGTCTTCCTCCAACGGGAATTCGTCTTCCTCCAACGGGAATTCGTCTTCCTCCAACGGGAATTCGTCTTCCTCCGATTCCGAAAATGAATCGAAAGGGTGCGGAAGCGTGGTTTCTGCGGGCATCGTCGGAACGCTCGCTCTTTGCGGCGCGGCAATTCTTTTGAAGAAAAAGAAAGACTAAAAAGCAGTATCCAATTTTCTTTTTTGAAAAGCGCATATGGCAGAATCGGGACCGAGAAACGGTCCCGATTTTGTTAGACGGCGTTTAAACGATTGAGGATTGAAAAAACGGAGAGGTTATTGCGTTAATCGCATAAAACGGCAAAATCGAGTGAACATGCAAAAAATACATCGAAAATTTTCTTTTCAGATGTGTTTTTACTATATTTATCGGGGATTTTCAGCAGAAAAGTTTAACGCAACAGCCTCGAAAGTCAGGGACAAGGCAAAGCGTCGGCATGCGTTCGCCGCGGGCAGCGAAAGGCGCGATACGCGCGACGATTAAACCGACTAAAAAATAAAGTAAGGAAGACAGGTAAAAGAGATGAAAGTGATATATCCCGTAAAAACGATAGCTTATGAAGGCGTGAAAAACGTCGACGCGCTGCGGGCGGAACAGCCGTTGCAGATAGGTTTGATGGAGAAAAATACGGCTGTGTTTTCCGGAAAATCTTATGTTATCCTCGATTTTTCGAAGGAATTATCTGCAGGAATACGAATTCTCGTCCATCGGGTAAACGGTGAGGGAAAAGTGCGTTTGCGCTTCGGAGAATCAGTGACGGAAACGTGCGCGGAGCTCGGCTTCAAGGGCGCGTCGAACGATCACTCCAACCGAGATTTTACGGCGGATTTGCAGGACTATTCGGATATGACGTTCGGCGGGAGCGGTTTCAGATTTTTGCGCCTCGACGTATTGGGCGAAAACAGCGAAATCACGGTAAAGAGCATAGTCGCGGTATCGGATGCCGATGAGCGCAAAGAGATAGGCTGCTTCGAGTGTGACGACGAACGTATCAACGAGATCTGGAAAACGGCGGCGTACACTCTCCGTCTTTGTTTGCATAACGGATTTTTTTGGGACGGAATCAAACGGGACAGATTGGTCTGGATCGGGGATCTGCATCCCGAAATGAAGAGTGCGTTCGCGCTGTACGCCGACGTTCCCGAAGCGAAAAATTCTCTTGTGTTTTCCGAAAACGAAACAAAGTTACCCGACTGGATAAACGGGATTCCCATGTATTCTTTCTGGTGGCTGATTATATTGTGCGACGATTACACGCACGGGGGAGACCGAGAGTTCGTGAAAGCGCGGCTTCCCTATGCGAAGAGTATTTTATCTCAGATCGACGAATATATTGACGAAAGCGGCGAAACTCATTTCCCCGTAAATTTCATCGATTGGCCTACGCATTATACGGAAGAGGACGGGGAAGAAAAGAAGCGCGACGAATACGCGGGCGTACATTATCTTTTGAAAATCGCGGCGGAAAAGATGTTGCGGCTTTTGAACGAATTCGGGGAGGAAACCGCCAAATGCAGAAGGATTTTAGAAAAACTTTTCCGAAAGTCTTTCAAAGTAGGAAAGTATAAGCAGATCGCGGCGCTCGGCGTGCTTGCGGCGAAAAGACGGAGCACAACAGGGAAATTTTGTTGGCGGACGGCGCGAAAGGTTTTTCTACGTTTATGAGCTATTCGATTCTCTCGGCTATGGCCGCGTACGGGGAATACGAAAGCGCTTTGTCTGCTTTGAAAGAATATTACGGAGGAATGCTCGATCTCGGTGCGACAAGTTTTTGGGAGGATTTCGACGTGACGTGGAAAGAGAACGCTTTTCGCATAGACGAACTTCCCGTCGCGGGAAAAAAGGACGTACACGGCGATTATGGCGCGTTCTGCTATAAGGGGTTTCGTCATAGTTTTTGTCACGGCTGGGCGAGCGGAGTGGTGGCGTATCTGTCCGAAAAGGTGCTGGGAATCGAGCCGGAAGGCGTCGGCTGTAAAAAATTTCGCATTCGTCCGCACCTGGACGGATTAAACCGCGTGAAGGGCGCATATCCGACGCCGTACGGAACGCTTTACGTCGAACATCATATAAAGGACGGAAAGACGGAAACGATGGTACGTGCGCCCGAAGAAATTGAAATATTGTATTGAGCGACCGAACGAAGGATATTGTTTGCAATGATTTCAGCTAAGGGAGATAAAGCTGGTTTTAATGGTGGAGTTGAAATACAATAAAATAGCGGAAACGGCGTTAGAACAAATCAGTATCCGGAGAGTTTAAGAAACTATGGAGGAGAAATACTGCTCGCAGGAATTAATTACGATAAAGAAACGAAGAAGCACGAATGTAAGATAGAGAGATTGAAAAAATTGTAAATTTTAAAGAAAATTCATATTGGGGACTAAATGGGGACTAAGGGCTAAACGCCTTGCAAATAAAGGCTTTTAGCATATCTGCCATAGGTTCAATTGATGCATAACGATTTGATGCGGCAGGAAAAACGGGTACGACTTGCTTAAAGACGGCGATTCTCTTAAATCGACTACGTTTACGAATATATCGGCGCGCGACAAAGCATCGTGGAATATAAATAAGCATAATTTTTTATGTTTTGAAAGGTGAAGATAAAACCCGACGGCATTTGGATTTTGTTCTGCATGCCGTCGGGTTTTTAGAAAAAGAAATAAGTGATATAATAAGAAATACGTGCATCCTCCGCGGTAAGGCATTAAAAATCGATGAGCGGCAGTGAGCTGAAAGGGCAAGGCGCGAAAGAAAAACTGATTTTATATTTAAATACCTGAATATCCGGCTTGATTATAATAAATACAACAAAAAAATAATACCATCGCGTTGAAAATAATACATATACGGTTGCAAGTAGAACAGACTTCTGTAACAAAATACTCCAAAGTTCTCCATTGAATTAGTTAAAAGTTCGCCAATATATATTGACAAACTACCTTTTTTATGGTAGAATGTCTCATAGGAGAATTGCTTATGGCTTATTTGAAGCGAATAGTTGACGATGATTTACAATTAAGATTGGATTCCGTGGGGGCAACAATTATAGTCGGTCCTAAATGGTGCGGTAAAACGACTACTGCCGAACAAAAGGCAAAGAGTATTCTTCGCTTAAACGATCCGGACATGAGAGAGGCGTATATCGCTACTGCACAGACAAAGCCCTCTAATCTCTTGCGTGGAAAAATCCCTCGGCTTATTGACGAATGGCAGGAAGCCCCCGAACTTTGGGATGCCGTTCGGACTTCTGTCGATAGCCGCAGAGAACCAGGGTTATATATTCTTACGGGTTCTACAACCATAAAGAAAGAAAATATCCGCCATTCCGGTACGGGTAGAATTTCTCGTTTAAAAATGTATCCTATGAGCCTTTACGAATCGGGAGAATCCAACGGGGCCATAGCCCTTATGGATTTGTTTGACAAAACCGACTTCGATATTGACGGAATTCAATCTCAGCTTGATGTAAACGATTTAATTTTTGCGGCTTGCCGAGGTGGATGGCCTTCCTCGCTGAGCCTTAAAACCGATAAAGCAAAACTGTTCATAGCCAAAGACTATGTAAATAACATTTGCGAATCGGATATTTCTTCTATAGATAAAATTGAGCGCAGTCCTTCTAAAACAAGATTATTGCTACGTTCTTATGCTCGAAATATTTCCACGCTTGCGACAAATACATCGCTTATAAACGACATCAACGCAAACGAAAATTTGAGTGAGTCATCATTTTATGAATACCTTGATGCCTTAAAGCGTCTTTACGTTTTAGAAGATGTTGAGGCGTGGTGCCCGAATATTCGTTCTAAAACCTCTATCCGCTCTTCTAACAAGCGAGAGATTATAGATCCGTCTATCGCCGTTGCTGCACTCGGACTTTCTCCCGAATATCTTGAAACCGACTTAAAAACTTTCGGTTTTATATTCGAATGCTTATGTATAAGAGATTTGAAAGTGTATTCTAATAGTCATGGCGGCAAGGTTTCTTATTACAGAGATAAATTCGGACTTGAATCTGATGTGGTTTTACATCTTGAAGACGGCAGATATGCCCTTATTGAAATAAAACTTGGCAGCAGAGAAATTGAAGAAGGCGCAAAGCATTTGTGCGAATTAAAAAAACTTATCCGTGAACATAATGCTTCAGAGCGGCAAAACAAATTACGGGAACCGGATTTGTTAATTGTTCTTACAGGCGGACCTGTCGCTTATAAACGAGAAGACGGCGTTTTGGTTGTTCCGATAGGTTGCTTGAAAGATTAAATTCTGTATTGAGGATAATAAACAACGCGAATATTCTCTTGTTTGGGATATTATGAATTAAGCCGACCGATAAGGGAGGATAATAAAGTAATCGGTGAAACGTATCTTTTCGGCTATGAAAATATTTTGTCGAATAATAATTAATGGTTATTAAAAAAACGAATTGGGGACTAAATGGGTACTATGGTCTGGAATGCTTATGGCAAAAGGACTGTAGAAGTTCTTGAATAGGTTCAATTCCTGTCTGGTGTATCAAATCATTATAATCCGAGCCTAATTGTGCCGATAAGCGACGGGTTCGGATTTATCATTTAGTTACAAATATAAAAAAGGACTTGCGTTAATCTTCGCAAGCTCCTTTTATTTTTATAATAAAAAGATATCTGTTGCCCGACGTCTTTTGAGAAAGTTCCTTGACTATATTTACGTTTTTACTTGTTTTCCAAAATCTTTCGACAGCTTTTTGCAGACCAAGATTTTTGCAAAGCTTTATTAGTAGAGGATCGTCTAAAAGGAATTGTTTATCTTTGATAATTTTTTGTGAAAATATCGTATTTCCTTGTTTGCATGATACAATAAAATATAGGCTATATGTAATATTAGGCGAGTAAAACAAGAGAAAAACTTATCTAAATATAGAGACAATAATTGAAAAAACAAGCAAGTTAATCAAATTGGTTTGACTTGCTTGTTTTTTATGGAAAAACACGTTGTGATAAGCCAAAAGGAAGGATTACTTTGAATTCAAGATGTTAAATTTAGGCAATAATAAACAGGATGACAATAAAATCTGAAAAATAATGTGATGAAATTGTTTTACAATTATATAACGGTCGGGCATATTCGAAAATGCGCGGAGGGGACAAACGGAAGAATTAAACCTACGGATGGGGTAAACGGAGATTCCTAAGATTATAGGTCGATAGAATAAAAAAATAGAAAAATGTTAAAAAAAGACGATTAAACAACAAAACGACAAGAAGAAAATGCATTTTACTATTCAAATTCATAGAAAAACGTTGTATTATTAATTCAATTGGTGAGAGATTAAAAAACAAATTTTCAAGGCGGCAGAGATGACGGATAAAAGAGATAAAAAAATAATAGATTGGAACGACGAGGAACCCTATCGGGAGCCGGTAGATGAAACGAAACCTTTTGACGTACGCTATCCTTGGGAATTACGTTATAACAAATATATAGAAAGTACGCAATTATCGATTTATGAAAGCGGTTGGCAGTATTGCAGTCCCGGTTATAAATACGGTCCTGCGCGCTGGGGATACTTTTTATTGCATTTTATCGAGAACGGCAGAGGAACTCTCACCGTCAACAACACGAGTTATAAACTTTCCCGCAATCAGGTTTTTCTTACGTTGCCCGATACGGATACGACTTATACGGCCGATAAAGAGTTACCGTGGCATTATTACTGGGTGGGATTTAACGGCCTCAACGCTAAAGAGTTTTTGATAAAATCCGGATTTATCGAAAACGGGATATACACAAAATCTTTTTCTTGTCCGGAAAAAATATTTTCTATTTTTAAGCAGATCAACGATTATAACAGCCGCGACGAGACAGCGTCTTTGGGAATGTTGGGCGGGCTTTACACTTTATTTGCCGAAATGTTTAAGGAAAATAAAAATATCGATTTGCCTGTAACTGAAAAAGAAAGTTATATCGACCGAGCCGTACGGTATATCAATGAAAATTACGGCCGTCCGATCACGGTGAAAAACATTGCCGAGTATGTCGGATTTGACCGAAGCTATTTTTTCAAAATGTTCAAAGAGCAAATAGGGGTTTCTCCGAAGGAATATCTCATCAATCAACGTATGTCCAAGGCAAGAAGCTTGATGAAGGACGCAGAATATTCCTGTTACGAAATTTGCAAAATGGTAGGCTACGAAGATTACTCCAATTTTTCAAAGACGTTTAAGAAAAGATACGGAAAAACGCCGAAAGAATATATGGCACAACCATTCGAGTCCGATGCTCAGACCGAATAAACGATACGACGGGAGAAGATAAAACAGAAAATGGGAGCAAGGGGAGATGAAAACAGCAGAAAGTAAAAAAAAGATTTTCGGGAATAAAATAAGCGGAAAATTTCCGAAAAGTACGGAAAAACGAACCGGCTTCGGAAAAAACCAACTGAGAAAAAATCTATTCGTAGTCGGTATGCTGTCGGTTGCGATGATTCATTTTTTGGTTTTTTGGCTTTACGTAAATCTGAGCTCTATTTTAATGGCGTTTAAGAACGTGACTTTGGAAGGGACAAAATGGGGCTTCGGTAATTTCAAAATTATGTTTGATAGTTTTGCAAATCCCGCTTCGGAATTGCGCGGCGCATTTGTGAATACCATGATTTTCTTTTCTATAAATCTCCTGGTCAAATTGCCTTTGACGTTTCTTTGTTCGTACTTTCTCTATAAAAAAATTAAATTTTATAAGTATTATCGTTTTGTGTTCTTTTTGCCGAGTATCATTTCCGCAGTTGTGCTTACTTCGTTGCTGAAATATATGGTTAATCCGGGCGGCCCTATTCCGAAATTGTATGAAATATTATGCGGGCGGGAATCTCCGTTATTCCTTGCCGACAGTGATTATGCGCTCGGCGTAATTATTTTTTATACGATTTGGTCGGGGTTCGGCGTAAATATTATTCTTTTTCAGGGCGCAATGAGCAGAATCCCGCCGGAAATCATCGAGGCGGGAAAAATTGACGGCGTGGGAATGACGAGGGAACTGTTTCAGATCGTAATGCCGCTTGTCTGGCCGACGATTTCTACCGTCGTCATATTGGCTTTCGTCGGTCTTTTCTCTTCCAGCGGCGAAATTCTGTTGTTTACCAAAGGGCTTTATGATACCTATACGATTTCCTATTGGATATTCGAAATGGTACAAGGCGTCAAAGGGACCGTCAATCTCGAATATGCTTCTACGGTCGGTATTTTTTTCTCGGCCATCGCGCTTCCGATCGTCCTGCTTGTCAAACGGGGACTTGAAAAAGTGACGGAAAGCGTGGAATATTAAGGGGGTGTGGGTATGAAAAAAATCAAAGAAAATTCCTCTTTTACCAAAAAAAGCATACCTGAACGTATCGTATATGCGATCGTATTTCTCCTTTTTTTCCTTTACGCCGCAAGTCTGTTATATCCGTTTTTTTGGGGAGTGCTTTCCTCTCTTAAAGAAGTGGACGAGTATTTGGATTCTCCGTTTTCGTTTCCCTCGAAATGGCTTTTTTCGAATTATGCGTCCGCGTTTGAAATGTTGCAATATAACGACGCCAATTTTATTCAGATGATTTTCAACAGCGTGTGGTTTACGGTAGGCGGAACGTTGATAGCCGGATTTGTCGTCTGTATGACCGCATATGTTGTCGCAAAGTACGATTTCAAAGGGAAAGGCTTTGTTTATGCGCTGTCGCTCGTAATCATGGTGGTCCCCGTGGTGGGAACGCTTCCTGCGCAGTATCGGTTGTATAATCAGTTACATATCACCGATTCTCCGCTGCTTTTGATCACTTATGCAAGCGGTTTCGGCTTCAACTTTATCGTGATGTATGGTTTTTTCAAATCCTTGCCCTGGGGGTATGCCGAGGCTGCGTTTATAGACGGGGCGACGCATTTTCAGGTTTTCTGGAAAATCATGCTGCCTCAGGCGTCGGCTTGTATTTTTGCGATTTCTATCGTTCATGCTATCGGGATGTGGAACGACTACATGATTCCCATGCTGTATCTCGACCACATGCCTACGTTGGCTTCGGGCTTATATAGCTATCAAACGATTATGGAAATGGACACCGATTGCAATTATCCCGTCTATTTTGCGGGCATATTTATGTCTATGCTTCCTATGGTAGTTATTTACGGGGCTTTTCACAACGTCATTATGGACAATACCGCCACGGGCGGCTTAAAGGGTTAATAAATAAAAAAGGACGGAAAGAGTTATGAGAAAATTGAAAATTTTTTCGACGGCGGCGCTTGTTTTAGGCGGAATTATATTGACAATGCCTTTTGCGGGCTGCGGACAAAAGGAATATGAAGATAATGAAAATACGGTCGTTATCGATTTCTTTAAGGGGGATTACGGAATAGATTTTATCAATAATCTCGCCGAAGCCTTTATGGAAAAGAACGAGGGAAAAACGGTTTACGTCAAAGATACGGTATTGAGAAATCAGATTATCGACAGGCTTAAATCGGGGCCCAAGAGCAACGATGCGGATATCGTCATGACGAACGGCGCCGCTTACGGTACAATCGGACTCGGGGCTCAGTTCGGTCAACCGGCAATCTTCGAGCCGCTTACCGAGGTATATGATTACATAGCGCCCGGACAGACGAAAAGCATTCGGGAATTGACTCAGAAAGCCTTTAAGGACGTTACGTCGTTTACGATAGACGGCAATACAAAAGAATACTTTATGATTTGGTCCTCAGGGTTACAGGGGCTTATATACAATAAAGACCTTCTCAGTGAGGATCGCCTTCCTAAGACCACGGACGAGCTTATTGCATTGGCCGGAGAATTGAAGGAGGAGCTCAAAGGTAAAAACAAATCTGCGTTTATCTATTCGGGGTATGTGGATTATTGGACGCCGCTTCATCTCGTATGGTGGGCACAGTATGCGGGGGAGGAAGCCTACAATAAATTTTACGAGGGGGAAATCAAACAGCTGAATCCCTTTACGGGAGAAGAGGAATATACCCAAAGCCCTGCAATTTTTACGATGCCGGGCAGGGAAGAAGCGTTGAGCGTTATGGAAACGCTTCTGAAAAACAGCAACGGGTATTGCGATAAAAATTCCACGGCGCTCAGCTTTACGGACGCTCAACGTAATTTCCTCAAGGGGCAGGCGGCGATGCACCCTAACGGGGATTGGCTGGGTACTTCTGTCGAGAAGGAGAACGCTGACGTAGCGTTTATGAAAACCCCCGTCATTTCCGCGATTATAGATAAGCTGGATACGGTTAAGGACGACGCCACGCTTTCCAAAGTGATTGCGTATATAGACGGCGACGAAGGCGCTGAATTGCCCTCGGGGGTTTCCGAGGCGGATTTGCAGACGGTAACCAATGCGCGGAATATGATTTATCTGGCATCTACGACGCATTTCGTCGGAATTCCTTCCTATGCGAACGCGAAGCCGCTCGCCAAAGAGTTCCTTAAATTTATGTATTCGGAAGAAGGCGCTATGATTTTTGCAAAATCGACAAACGGCGCAAATCTTCCCATCAATTACGATTATCTCGGAAACGTAGAAGTTGCCGCAAAATTTTCCGATTTCCAGAAATCCCGCCTTGCGCTCATGAATGAAGACGCTATCGGCATTTATCAGCGTCCTCAGCATCCGCTCGTTTATAAAGGCATGCTCGCCCCGTATTCTTATAATTCGGGCGTATTGGAAGCCGCGTTCGGCGCGACAAACGAAAATGACCGCAAAACGGCGGCCGATATCATCAAGATTGATACCCAGAAATACGATACGACGGGATGGAACAACCTACTTAAACTCGCGGGCTTGAAATAAGGAGATATCATGAGAAGAATATTCAAGATTTTATCGGTCGCCGCGTCCGTTGCCGTTTCTTTTACGTTTCTGTTCGGTTGTGGAAAGGACGACGCTTCAGCCGACGAATACGCGGAGATACGGACCGCTCCGGGGACGGTGAAGGTCCTTAAAGACCGGGAGTCGGATTCCTTGCGCGAAGCTTCGCTCAAAGTATCGATGGCAAAGAACGAATATGAAGGCGGACAAATTATTTTGTCTCCGAAAACGGATATTTCCTACGACATTTCCGCCGGCACGCTTGTAAACGAAAACGGCACGGAATTTCCCCGGGAGGGAATCGAGTTTTTTAATCAACACTATATCGAGACGACCTCCCGCTCCAACAACAACATGCAGCTCGGACCGGGGTGGTATCCCGAAGCCTTGATCCCGCTGGATAAGGCGCGGGAGAAAAATGAACTCAAAGCCTCGGGAACGGCGAAAAATCAAGGAATCTGGGTTAAATTCCGCACGGAGGAAAAAACGGAAGCGGGGATTTACAGCGGCAAATTTACCCTTACCGTCAACGGCGCGAAAACGGAAATTCCCGTTTATCTCACCGTCTGGAATTATGTCGTTCCCTCTGAGTCGCACGCGCGCACGGCGTTCCTCAATTATCAGGACTCCGTTATTCAGGGGGAGGGCGACAATTCCGACGAAATGATGGAAGCGTATTACGAATTTTTCCTCGAAAACCGGATTACGGTTTCTTCGCTTCCAGCAAAGGCGGACGACGAAAGACTGCTTGAAATGTTGCAAAAATACTATAATCATCCCGCGATGACGGGATACGCGGTTCCTTATGTGGAGGCTTTGGTAAACGGCGAACAGCAGCCCGATTACGAAAAGCTGAAAGTCACCATCAAAAAGATTATCGATCTTTCGATAACCGATAAGGTGGATTATCTCGAAAAAGCGTATTTTTACATTACGCTTATCGACGAGTTCGACCAGGTAGAGAACGTAGGCAGTTATCGGCAGGAATTGGCGGGAAGAATCGGCAAAAATATAGACGCTATGCTTGCGGAAATCGAGAGCGAGCTTTTGTCGTCGGATGAAAATTTCTTTACGGATAAAGACGGAACGGAGTTCCTTTCGGGCTTGAAGCAATCTTTGAAACAACTTCCGAATATGGCGGTCGCGCAGCCTTCACGGCACCAGTCGCTGATTCCGTATTTTGAAATCTGGGCAATTCCCGCGATTTATATCAATTCAGCGGCCAACAGAAACAATTTTGACAGATGGCTTTCGGGGGAGGGGCGCGAGCACTGCGAAACATGGTGGTACACCTGTATCGGGCCCGAAAATCCGCATGTCTCCTATCATATCGACGATTATCTGCTCTCCGCCCGCGCGATGGGCTGGATGCAGAAAGATTACGGTCTTGCGGGTAATCTGTATTGGTCGAGCTCCGCGTATGTCCACCGCGTTGACGGCGACAACGAAAGGCCCGTAGATCCATATACGGTTCCCAACCGTTTCGGGGAATCCTCCGTAAACGGGGACGGCTTCCTCGTCTATCCCGGCGCGAAATACGGCGTATATGGTCCTATCGGCAGCGTGCGGACGGAAGCTATCCGTGACGCGGGAGAGGACTACGAAGCGCTTTGGCTTTTGGAACAGGCCTATGAAGAGCTGTCTGATTACTATGGGATTCGGCTTGATTCGGACGAAACCCTGCGTTCGGTGTACGATTCCATTTATACTGGAGACCAGGCCTATACGAATACCGATATATTTGAAACCGCCCGCGAAACGGTAACGGGGCTTATCCTCGACGCGCAGAGCGATAACCGTATGATTATCGAAAGCGTGGAAAATCGTAACGACGGCATCCGGGTTTCCGTATTGATCAACGGCAAAGCTTCCCTGACGCGGGACGGCAAGGCTCTGAGCGGCGAAGCTGTGGGACAGGGGAAACGTTATGTTATGAAAGTCGATTATTCGGATTCGGATATTTATCTCGATTTTGAATATACGCTGGACGGAAAAAATTATTCGGTGCATCGCTTCATTACTACGGGTACAAATTACGCGCTGCGTTTCACCGCTGAAAATACGGGTGTTTTTCAGGTGACGGCTAATTCGGACAACGCTGCGTATCTCGAGGCTTTTGAAGGAGTAAGTCAGGTTTATCGTTTTGGAATTCAATCGGTATTTACCGGCAGCTCGGTGACGGATTCCGCTTACGAACCCTCCATTTTGATTAAATCGGATATTTTCGGCAAGGAAATAAAGCGGAAAATCCGCGGACTTAAATTCAAGTTCTATAATCCGGGAAAGGAGAATGTACGAATGACGGTCAAATTGTACCGTTTTTCCATGGATATCGTAGATTATACCTTAAAACCCGGCTGGAACGTTCTCGAATTTAATAATATTCAGGATTTCGATTCCGTTACGGGGATTGTCTTCGCTTTCAAAAACGCGAAAGACGGGGCCGGGAATCCCGTAAAGTACGACATATATATGGCGGATTTCATCTATCAGCTCGCATAGGAGGACGGAAGTGAAAAAAGCATTGACGATTTTAATGGGCTTGGCAGTCGTACTGGGAAGCTTCGGATTTTCTTCCTGCAATCAAAAAGAGGAAGGGAAAAAAACAGAAAGCCCTCTTCAGATCGGGCAGGTTCAGGATATGGAAGGGTATCGTAAGATTTACGATTTTGAGTCCCAGGACGAAATAAACAGTATCAAGGCTTTCTGGGACTTTGGAAAGATGCAGGTAAGCGACGAACACGCCACTTCGGGAAAACATTCCATGCGTCTCGAAGTGCTCGGAACGCAGCCTGACTATCAATTTGTATTCCATGATTGGGAGACGATAGACGAACAGTATCTGCAATTTTATATCAGAAACAACGAATGGATAGGGCTGGAAAACGGCAATTTAAGCGAATTTGACAGCATTATGCTGGACGTCTATAACGACTCGGGAAGAGAAATTCCGCTCACGATGCACCTGGTTGCCGAAGCGGATAAAAACGGCAAGGGCGAATATCGGCAAGTAAATATCGATATGGGCACAAAAATGCTGGCGGAGGGAGAAAATAAGGCGGAGTTTAAGCTGGGGCTTTCCGCTCGTCTCAACGGAATAGAAAATTTGCGTTATATTCGGCTGATTTTACCCAACCATGTCAAGGGCGAAGCGCCTGCGGTGCTGTATGTGGACAATTTCAGGGCCAAGCAGTCGGCCGCATTAAAAACGGTAAATAAAAATTTCTCCGAGAACGAGCTGTTATTGTTTGAGGACGATGAGGACGCGGACATGTTTACAAATACGTTGTCTAACTGTCAGTACAGGTCCTTTCTGAGCTTTGAAGCTTACAGCGCGGCTTCGACGCAGGGGAATCGTTCTATGCTCGTCACGCAGCCCGTAAGCCCCCGTTCCTTTTTCTGGGAAGGCGAGGTCACGGCGCATATGTCCTCCGCGACGCTCGCAAAGCTGGATCTGTCAAAGTATGACGAAAAGTATGTGATCAAAGCGGACTTTATGCTTCTTGAGGGCGCGGACTCGAAACCGGTCAGATTTTTCGTCCAGTTCGACGATATGACATATACGGCGAGCGCGATGATGAATAAGGGCAGAAAAACTACGGTTACGGTTCCTTTATCCAAATTTCCGACTCGGGAAAGACTGTATGATCTCGGATTTATCCTGAATGAGATTTTGAGCGGTGAGGAAGTCAAATTCGTGGTAGATAATATCCGCTTCGAGCTTAAGTAAACGCTGTTTGAAGAGAAAGTAAATTCGGATTCCGGCCGGAAAAGTACGGCTGAAAATATTACAAATAATTCGGGAGGATTAAGATGAAAAAATTTTTCTCATGTGTCATGGGCGCGGTTTTCGCGTTTACGACGGTTGCTGTGGCTGCGTCTTGCGGCGAGGAGGGGGACAAAGCGCCCCTGAAGGTCACCGTCGAGGTTGCGGAGACCGCTACCACGGTATGCGGGGCGGATTACAAGGTCCCTGACGCCGTGGTCAAGGGAGTCGAGGACTACGACATGGAAATTTCCGTCGCGGCGACGGCGGGCGGAACGGTAAATTATAACGAAGAAACGAAGTCGTTTTATGCGAAGAATCTTGGCGCGCCCGCCTATACGATTACATACACGGCTTCCTATCAGGACGCTGGAAAGACGGAGACCGCGGTAGGGGTTACGAAACTTTCCACGACAGACGGCGAGAAGCCCACCATTTCCGCGCCCGATTACGTGACCGGAGTCCGCGGCGGAAAAGTAGAAATCCCCGAGGCGGCCGTTATAGACAACAGCGGCGAGGCGATTGAGGCGACTTACGTCGTGAAAGACGACGCGGGAGCCGTCGTTCAAACCGTGAAAGAAAACGAGAAAGAATACGTGCAGATTTCCGAAACGGTGAAATGGTACACGGTGGTTTACAGCGCTTCCGATTCCAGCGGAAACAGAGCGACCGACCACGAATGTAAAATCTGGATCCGCAGCTCGGCGGACGAAGTGGAGTTTTTCGACACGGAAGAGCTTGTAGAAGTCGAAACCGAGAGTGCTGCGGCAACGGTCGTCGCGGCTTCGGAAGCGCCTCAGGGCGGCAAGGGAAACGTTCTTAAAATCGAGATTCCCGCAAAGGGCGACGATAACGGCGGGTATGTTTCTTTTACGGTTCGCAACCTCGGCGTCACTGATTTTACAAACGTCACTAAGCTCAAAATGAAAGTTTTAAGCACGGTTGCGCTCAGCAATTGGCCCGGCTGGCATGCGGGAAATTCCATCGTTCCCGGCAAGCTGAACGGCGCTTCTGCCGGAAAAGGCGTTGAGGCAAATACCTGGACGGAACTGGTTTGGAAACGTGCGGAAGTGCAGGAAATGTTCAACGGCGCGACGGAAGGCAATTATGCGCGTCCCGTTATCGACGACGTCACCGAAATTCGTTTCGACATCGACAACGCAGGCTGGTGGGGCGAACAAACGGAGGCGGACGGCGGCGGAACGCAGTGGCTGTCTCAAAGCTTTGTGCTTTATATAGACAGTATAGAAGTGGAGCAGATGGATCTCAACTGGACCCCTCGTTTTTACGAAACGGATGCGGCTACGTTCTATGAAATCAATACGTTCAACGACGAAGCGCGGTTCGGACTTTTGAATACGATCAATTCTCCTGCGGACAATTTCAGTCTTTCTCTTTCCGACTTACATACGACGGCGTTCGACCCTTCTGCTCCGGAAACGGAAAATCAGTCTTTGAAAGTGCAGGTAAAAGGATTTTCTAACGGTTATCCCCGTTTCGTCATGCCGCTGGAAAAGCTTTCGAAGATACTCGATTTGGGAACCCTTCCCGATAATGCCGTATTTATGGTCGATATTTATCTGGAGTCCTCCACGGGCGAAAAAGTAGTCCTGGACGGTGCCGACAATATTGTATTCTACGAAAAAGGAAATCCTGCCGAAAAGAAGCCCAAACTTAAAACGGGTTTGTGGCTGGATGTGGGGACATCCGCAACTGCTGCTGTGACGGTTGAGTCAATCAAGGACGCGTCTATTGATTTAGGAAATCTGGATTCCGTAGGGTTCTTCTTCTATGTGGATGCCGACTGGGGCGGAAACTGCGAACAAACGGTATATTTCGATAATTTCAGAATCGAAGTTCCCAAAGCGCCCAAGGCATAAGCGAAGACGAAATATCCGATTTTCAGAATGTGTTGAGCGGGCGGAGAAGCGCAATTGTTTCTCCGCCCGTCCCAGTGTCGGACGAAATAAACGGACAAAGGGCGTGTATGATTAAAAAAGTGATTTTAGATACGGATATAGGAAACGACTGCGACGACGCGGGCGCGCTCGCTATGCTTTGCGGGTATGCTTGTCGCGGAAAATGCGAAATACTCGGCGTTGCCTGTTGCACGGCAAAGCCTTATGCTCCCTCCTGTGTCCGTGCGATTGCGGAGGATTATCGGCTTACTTTTCCCGTCGGGCGCTTAACGGACGGATTCGACGGCGTTCAAGACTATTATTGCGGCCTATTCAAGGAAAAACAGGCTTGTTCGGAAGAATATATACGGTTTTATCGCAAAATTTTTGTGGATAACAGGGATATTATTTTAATTTGTATAGGCCCGTTGCACGGAATGAACCTTCTTTTGGCTTCTTGCGCGGACGATATTTCACCCTTGACGGGGACAGAATTATTTAAGGAGTCGGTGTCGCGCATATACGCCATGTGCGGACGCTTCGACGGCGAAACGGAATGGAATATCTCCATGGATATTTTGTCCGCCCGCTCGTTTTTTTTGCGATGTCCGGTGCCGGTCGAGGTGTGTCCGTTTGAGGAAGGCTTCGGCGTTATGACGGGAAGAAATTTGCGGGAGGGGAGCGCCGCCAAAAAAATTTACGCTTCTTTCTGCAGGGATAAGCGCGGCGTAAGAGACAGTTGGGACCCGCTCACGGTCTATGCGGCCGTGGAGGGGAAAAAGTGCCGCGGCGAACGCTGTCGTCTGACAGTGGACGAGAAGGGAAAAATGACGAGGGAAGAGGGGCGCGGACACTGCGTGATAAAAGCGCAAAGGGATATCGGAAAAATTCTCGATAAACGAATGGTATAACAGCCCTTTTTGTATAGCGGGGAGAATGAAAAAACGGACGGAGAAAAAGTAATGAAAGAAAATTGGTTTCCCATAGGCTTCTGGAACTATGTGGACTGCGGCAAGCTTAAGCAGTCGAAAGAAGTTAAGCTGTGGAAAGAGTTAGGCATGACTCTTGCGATGAGTTTCGAATATCGCAAAAAGCAGGATCGGGCATGTATGATAAAAACTTTGGACGCCTGTAAAAGAGAAGGCCTGCGCGTAATCGTGTGCGATTTTCGAACGCATTGGAAAAATTATGAGGAAAAAGGAGAGAGCGCTTTTATTGCGGACGTGAAGGAAGCCGTAAAGGATTTCGGGAAACATCGGGCCTTTTATGCCTTTCATGTGGGAGACGAGCCCGATAAAGAGCATTGGCAAAGCATGAAAAGAGCCTGTGAAATCGTAAGCCGTTTTTCCGTTCCGTTTGTCAATTTCTATCCCGTATGGGAAGGGGAGGATTTTGAAGAAAAAGTCGGCGTCGATTTTCGAAAATACGGGGACAGACTTGCGGGGACCCTTCGGGAAACGGGGCTTAAAATTCTTGCCTATGATTGCTATAACCAATGTTACGAATACGAACGTGAAAAAGGCTTGGAAAGCTTTTTTGCCAATCTCAATTTATTTCAAAAAACGGCGGCGGAATGTAAAGTCCCCATGTGGACGTCCCTTTTAAGCGTCGGTCATTGGTGCTATCGGGTTCCTACGGAGGACGATTTTCGTTGGCAGATCGCCGCTTCGATTGCGCACGGGGCGAAAGGCCTGTTATGGTTTTTTATCTATGAACGCACTCTTGATTCCTCTTATCGGCTCTCTCCTGTGGATTTATATGAAAGACGTACCGAAACGTTTGAGCGCTTGGCAAGGCAGAATAAGATTTTCCGAGACTATTTTTCTTCGCGGTTTGCGCAGGCGGAATTGGAGAAGGTGGAACATTTTAATAAAGCTTACGGAAAAACGCCGCTCTATAAGGCAGGGGATTTTGTGGATTTCGAAATTTTCACGAAATACGATAGTCCGTTAATTATTTCCGAATTTTGCGACGCGGCGGGTAAGTTTCTATTGGTGGTGAACAATTCGCAGAGCGGAAGCGAACGGATAAAAGGTACTTTAGAAGGAAGCCCTTTTGACGAATGGCTGGCGCCGGGACAGATGAAGGTGCTGGAACGAGTAAAAAAATAAAAAGGAGACAAATGTCATGGAAAGAACGGAACACCCGAAACCCCAGTTCGAGCGTGAAAATTGGTTAAATCTAAACGGAGAATGGGAATTTGAATTTGATTTCGGAAACAGCGGCGAAGAACGCGGACAATATAGGGAAGACGCGGTTTTTCATCAAAAAATCAACGTACCCTTTTGCCCCGAAAGCGTCCTTTCGGGAATAGGTTATACCGATTTTATGACTTCGGTATGGTACAGGCGTAAAATTAATTTGAAAAAAGAGTTGCTTTCTCAACGGATCTTTCTGCATTTCGGTGCGGTAGATCATTTTGCGACGGTTTATATAAACGGTCAAAAATGCGGTACGCATAAAGGCGGATACGTTTCTTTCAAGGTAGATGTTTCGCCATACGTTCGGGAGGGTGAAAATATCATTACGGTGCATGCCGTGGACGATATCCGCGACCGTCTTGTCGCAAGGGGAAAACAGGCGGAAACGTATTATTCCGAGCAGTGCGTTTATACGCGCACCACGGGGATATGGCAGACTGTATGGTTGGAATTCGTTCCGAAAACATATATCGAAAAGGTAAAATACTATCCCGATATTCAATCGGGAATGCTGACAATCGTTGCGGAGACGAAAGGCCGTGGAGAATTTTTTGCGGAATCCTTTTTTGACGGAAGGGAAACGGGAAGCGCCCGCGTTTTTTCCGAGGGAGGGACAACGGTGGCATCGATTCCGCTGAAAGAAAAACATCTTTGGAGGGTCGGCGAAGGGGGATTATATACGCTTCATCTGCATTATGGGGAAGATAAAGTAAAAAGCTATTTTGGATTAAGAAATATACGTCTTGACGGATATAGGTTTCTTATCAACGAAACCTCGGTTTTCCAAAGGCTCGTTCTCGATCAGGGCTTTTATCCCGACGGAATTTATACCGCGCCGAACGATAAGGCGCTGCTCGCGGATATCGAACGTTCTATGGCGATGGGATTTAACGGCGCACGGCTGCACGAAAAAATTTTTGAGGAACGCTTTCTTTATTATTGCGATCAAAAGGGATACATTGTTTGGGGAGAGTTTCCGAATTGGGGGCTTGATCTTTCTTATCTGGATTGTATTTACGGGATTCTTCCCGAATGGATCGAGGAAATCGAACGGGACTTCAACCATCCCGCGCTCATCGGGTGGTGTCCCTTCAATGAGACGTGGGATACAGGGCGGAGAAAACAGTTTGACGAAGCTCTTTCTTTGGTGTATCAGACGACGAAAGCCATTGATTCAACGCGCCCCTGTATCGATACCAGCGGACTTTTTCATGTCCGCACCGATATTTTTGACGTTCACGATTATACGCAGAATCCCGAGGCGCTCGCTGAAAATTATAAAGACCTTCCGAAAAACGGTACGATAAAAGACCGCTATGCCGATCGTCAGACGTATATCGCGGGAACTCCTATTTTCGTGAGCGAGTTTGGAGGAATCCGCTGGGCGGAGGGCGAAAGCGGCTGGGGATACGGCGACGCTCCGAAAACAGAAGCCGAGTTTTTAGAGCGGTTTAAGGGGCAGGTTGACGTTTTGTTGGACAATCCGTGTATGTTTGGATTCTGCTATACGCAATTAACCGATGTTGAACAGGAAGAGAACGGATTATATACTTATGACAGGAAAAATAAGTTTCCTACGGAAAAAATTCAAAAAATTCTTTCGAGAAAAGCGGCGATTGAAGACTATTGACGGGCGGTTTGAAAATAATTGCCCGGAAATGAGAAAATAAAGATAACAATCCGTCGCAGCTGCTGATTATGATAAAGAGACGAGCGTTGGTTTATATACTATCGGAAAGAAATTAAATTAAAAAGTGAAAAGAATAGTTAGTAAGATAAGTAAAGGATTCTTTTTCAAGCATCTATAATATTATGGCGTGAAATTATTTTAATTATAAACGGAAAAGTTAAATTGGAAAGGCGTTTAAGATTTTATTTATGCTTAAATTTACTAAATCTTATGGACTTTAACATTTTATTGGTTGATTGCGGCGCCTGTCCGCGAAGGATACGTGTTTGACGGCTGGGCGCTTTCTCCGGACGGAGAGATAGCGTATTCGGCCGAACAGCTTCCCTCCGTCCCCGAAGGAACCGTTTTATATGCGGTATATTCGGCGGAGACAGATGCGGAAGCTTGAGAAAACATAAATAAAACGAATACAGCGGGGTTAGGAGTAGGATATGCGCACACCCCGCTGTATATTTGTACTAAAATTTATTAAGAAAAGGCCGGTTTTTAATGAAAACTTAAATTTTGCTCTCTTTTAAGTGCGTCTCCCGAATAGCCGTTTCTAAAAGGCGAAACTTGAAAAATACTCGCTATAAAGGCGTGAAAAACGAAAGTTTAGTTAAAAACATCTGAGAATGGCTTAAAGGAAGTTTGTTTTTATTTCTAATTGTGACAAAATAAGGAAAAAATGGTGAAAATTAAGTGAAAATAATTGACAAGTCTAAAAGTTGGTGTTACCATATAATTGTAAAATAAAAATTGTATCATAAGAAGAATAAAAAGAAACTTATTTTTGAAACATATCTCTATCCGAAAAACCCGATCGAAAAAATAGTAGATTCGGGTTAAAAATAAAAGGCCGTTAACGATAACGATCAGTGAAAATCGAAGGCCAAAGGGGGAATGGATTCGGAAAAACGGATGTTGCGGCATAAGCTGTCTGAAAGAGGTGAAACATGAAAAAGTCGAGAGTGACCATACGGGACGTCGCGCTGGTAGCGCGTGTAACTCCGCAGACGGTTTCCCGGGCAATACGTAACGCGCCGGAGGTATCTGCGGAAACCCGCGAAAAAATATTGAAGGTCGCTGCCGAGCTTAATTACGTCAAAAATAATTCCGCAAGCTCTCTGCGATGCGGAAACAGCAAATTGATCGTCATCGTATATGATCATCTCGTAAATATTTACTTTTCTATTATGATCGATTATTTGCAGACCTGCTTCAGAGCGCAGAATTATTCGATTTTGATGCTGTCGGTGACAAAGCACCAGCTCGACCGTTCGGATTATGAATTTGCACTTTCCCATAATGTCGCGGGAATTGTAAGCTTTTTGGAGCCCGACAAGGAAGTGACGGAAATGCTGGATAACTTTGCTATTCCCGTGCTTCTTTTCGGCAGACGGACGGACATCAAATCGGTGGATTATATCTGCATGGACGACGAGGAGGGCGGCAGGCTGGCAGCGCGCCGCTTTGTCGAAAAGGGTTGTACCAGCTCGGTATATGTTAGCGTCGGCACCGCCTCCTGCGCGTACGATCGGTTTATGGGGTTCAAAAAAGAATTGGAAAGTGCGGGTGCAAAAACGCCTCGTATCCTGGATTCCATGGATTGCTTTGAAGAAAATTTTTCCGCACTGTTTGAAAATTCCGAAACGGTGCCCGACTCGTTTTTCTGTTTCAGCGATATGGTTGCGTTCGACGTGATTTATCGCCTGGAAAAAATGGGAATCAAAAATGCGCAGGTCATCGGCTTCGACGATATACAAAAGGAAGTGCGTATCCCCAAACGCCTCATTTCGGTGGGAACGGATAAGCGCGCCATGGCGCAACGGGCGGTCAACGTCCTTGTTTCCCGTATCGAAGAGGGCAGGGGACCCCGCGTATCGGATATGTTCGGCGTATATCTCAACGGGGATATACTTTCGTAAAAAATTAAGATAGTTTGAACAATTGAAAATTCTGTCTTTGTTAGTGTTAACGTTGATATTTTATCCCGTTAACGTTAACGAGACAAAAAAGGCGTACGCCTTTTAGTAATTCAGCTTTCTGAATTACTAAAAAAAATCTTATCGGAAAATAATCGCCCGCTTATTCTTTCGAAGGGCGAAGAATAAAAGACGAGGAGGAAAATGTATGAAATGAGGAAAAGTCTTTCGATTGTGTAAAAAACCGTGAACGTATTTTTCTGCCCGCGGACAGCAGGGCAAAATTAACAAAGAAAGAGGGATTAATTTTCCAAATAATTCAAACACTATAACAGGAGGCAAGTATGAAAAAAACTTTCAAGATTGTATGTTCTTCTATGCTCAGTCTGCTTTTGGCGGCGGGCGCGCTTGCAGGCTGCAAAGATTCCGATTCCAGCAGCAGCGAAGCAAATTTTACCTGGACGGGATTGACCGAAGCCACGGTGGCCGCGGGGGATCCGTTCGATTTGATGGAGGGCGTTAAGGTTACGAACGCCGCCGGAACGGACATCACCTCATCCGTTACGGTTCTTACGCTGGACGAAAACGAACAGGAACTTACCGAGCTCGGCGTATATGACGATTACGACGACTTTGACTATCACATCACGGGCGTTTATACGGTCTATTACATGGCTACGGACGGAGGCGAGAAAGAGTTTGAAAGCCGCGAAGTGACGGTTGAAAAACAACACAATCTCTCTAACGGCGATTTCGCCGTGGAAAACAAGGACGGTTTCTTTGACTGGCAGCTCGATACGCCGGGCGGAAGCGCTACGATGGAAAAGGCGACGGAGGGGACGGCGAAAAAGCCCAAGTTCAATATTACCGGACTCGGCAATGCATGGTATTCTTTGCAATATATGTCTTCCTGTAACCTGAAAGAGGGTGAAACGTATAAAATCACCGTCAACGCGAAATCCGCAACGGGAAAATCCGTTGCGTTCGGGTTTGAAAATCCTTCCAACGGCTATGCGATGATGCAGGGGCTTACGGCTTATACCCTCGGCGAATCGTATGCGGACTATGTAAGCTATTACACGGCCAACGCAGACTACACCAACGCGAAAGCGGTGCTGTATTTCGGGTATATGCTGGAGGAAGATACGGCGAAGGCATATGATCTGACGATCAACAGCATTAAGATCGAAAAAGTGCAAAAGTGCAACGAAGTGACGTTTACGGGCGTGGACAACGCTACGTTCTATGCGGAATCCGAAGAGCTGAAAGCCTTTATCGCCAATCCCAAAGCGGGAGTGACGGCGAAAAACGGGGAGACCGACCTCACCGACCGCATCACCGTAAAGGGCGAGGTATCCGAAAAGATTATGGAGGGCACCAACTTTACGCTCGCTTACGTCGTGGAAAATCAAAACGGTCCCTCGGCGATCGCCTATCGCACGATCAGCGTCCGCCTCCAAAAGGAACACCCTTACAGCCTCATCAACGGCACGTTTGATGAAAACATCAATTTCTGGACGCAGGACGTCGTACAGAGCGAGGGTACCGGCAAAGCGGTTTATGAATGGGCCGAGGGTGACGCAAAAGAAGGCGCGGCGAAGATTACTATCGAAAATCCTTCCACCGCCGGATGGCACATCCAATTCCGGCAGGATGTCTCTATGGAAGCGAATACCAACTATATCATCAAAATCCGCGCGAGGGCGAGCGTCAACCGCACCATCGATCTCGAACTCAATGCGGGCGGCAGCAATTCCTCGTATCAAATCCCTCTGACTACGGAATATACCGAGCGGGAAATCTATTATTCCGCACCCGCGAATACGACGGGCTTCCGCTTCCTTTTGGGCGGCGGCGGATCTGCCAACAACGGCAGCATCATTTGGATTGACTCTGCGGAGATCACGCTTGACCCTGATACGACGCAGTATGCGGGCTGGCAGCTTAAAAATTCCGACTTCGAATACGGTATGAGACATTGGGGTTCCGAAGGCTCTGCTTTCGTAGAGGGTTCGGACGACAACGGCAAATATGTTTCTTCGACTTTTGCAAACAACACTTCCGCAGGTTGGAATATTCAGCTTCGTCAGGACGGCAAGCAGTTCGAAGCGGGCAAAACCTATAAGCTTATCGTCAAAGCAAGCTCCACCGTCGATAGAGATATTACAGTGGAAATCAATCCGGATATGACGGCTTCCAAGGGAAAAAATACGAAATTCCATTTCACGAGCGAGGTTCAAACCTTTGAATTTGAATTTACGTTCGACGAAGTTGCGAACAATACGCGCGTCGGCATGCTGCTTGGCGGAAACAACATCAAGGATTCCACGGTGACGATCTATCAGTTTGAGATCGTCGAAGTGCCTGCCGAAGCCTAAAGGTGAGCGATGAAAAAAATTGCAGCAATATTGTTGGCGGCCTCTCTGCTGGCGGCGGGGCTGGGAAGTTGTGCGGACGGCTCGACTTCCCAGAGCACCGGCGGAAGCGGGAATTCGGCGCAGACGGAGTATAACAATCCCGTTTATGAGCCCGTATTCGCCGATCCCTGCATCATCGAGCATGAGGGGAAATATTACGCCTATGCGACGGAGGATTACGGCGAATGGAAGCCGAGCGACGATCCTCTCGAATACGTGTCAAACAAGCAAATCGTACCCATTCTCGAATCGGACGATCTCGTGCATTGGTACTTCAAGAACGCCGCGTTCACCGCGCTTAAAAAACCGAGCTGGGGAACGATGGGCGCAAACGTGTGGGCTCCCGACGTCGTGAAAATCGGAAACTCTTTCGTCATGTATTACGCGCTTTCGGTATGGGGCGATCCCGATCCGGGAATCGGCGTGGCGACTGCTCCCGAGCCTTGGGGACCCTGGACGGATCAGGGAAAGCTTTTCAGCTCAAACGAAATCGGGGTGAACAATTCGATCGATCCCGCCGTATTCCAAGCCCGGGACGGACATTATTATATGATATGGGGCAGCTTCCGCGGCTTGTACGGCGTCCGGCTGACGGACGACGGCCTCGCGTTGGAAGGCGGTTTGGAAGCCGCAAAAGCGAACAAGAAGCTCGTCGCGGGACTGGATACGTCAACGCCGTTCAACCTTGCGACTTACGAGGCGCCTTATATCGTGTATAAGGACGGATACTATTATATGTTCGTATCCAGCGGCTCCTGCTGCGAAGGCTTGAATTCGACGTACCATGTGCGTGTGGGAAGATCGACCGAACCCCTCGGCCCTTATTATGACGATCAAGGCAGGGATATGTGCGGCGAAAACCGCGGGGCGGTCGTCCTGCAGGCGAGCGACGATTTCGTCGGCGTCGGGCATAATGCAGTCATTCAGGACGACGAGGGAAACTGGTATATCGTCTATCACGGATTCGATACCGATAAACCCGGTACGTACGGCAATTCCAACCGCAGATCGCTGTTGATCGACAAGTTGGAATGGGACGGGGACTTTCCGCAGACAAAGGATAAGATAGCCGGAAAAAGCGGTATGCCGCTTCCCGTCATCAAATAATTTCGGACAATTAAAAATATTTCCGAAGGGAAGTATCTCTGCGGAAGAACGGTTATCATTAAATCACAGGTAAAGAGGTTATTCTATGAAAAATAAATTTCTTACAGGTTTGTTTTCTGTTTTATTGGCAGGAACTATGACTTTGGGCTTTGCTGCTTGCGGAGGCGGCGGAGACGACGATGACTCCGCTGCGGGAGGCACGGTTTCTTTGAAGCTGTGGACGCCCATAACGGGCGCCGATCTGACGGTGTTCAACCGCATGATTACAAGATTCAATCAGCAGCACGAAGGAGAGATCCGCGTGGATCATCAATCGGACGTGCGCGACACCCACTATAACAATCTGAAAAACAACATTCCCAACAACGGGCCGGACATGGCGATTATTCACAGTCAGCTCGTCAAAAATTATGCGGAATACGAATATATCGTTCCCATCGACAGCAGCTTCTTTACAAAAGAGACGATCGATCCCGCGGGATATCAGCAGAACGTCATGTCCACCCTCATTGCGGGAGAAAATTCCTATTACGGATTTCCGCTCGACATTCATCCCATCGTCCTGTATTACAACAAGGACCTTGTAGGCGAAAACGAGCTGCCCCACAACTATACCGAGCTGATGACGCTGGCGAAGAAACTGACAAATACCTCCACCCAGGTATGGGGCCTTCCTATTTCCACGCTGTGGCCGACCGAATTCACTTATACCACGGCGCTTTATCAGGCGGGCGGCGAGGAAATCGATACGGCGACCAGCCAGCCGAAATTCAATACGCCGGAAGGTGCGGAAGCCGCGGAAAACCTGCGCGATATTATTTATAAGCACAAGGTATCCCCCGAAAATCTGCAGACGGACGCGGACCTCGGACTCTTTACGTCGGGCAAAGCGGCGTTCCACATCCAGGGATGCTGGCAGCTCCTTTCCCTCAAGGAAGCGCTCGGAGACAGCCTCGGCGTCATGAGTCTGTCCGGGCTGCTTACCGATAAGACGGGCGGAAACAGCCGGCAGGTTATGGCGCGTTCGCACGTGTTTACCGTGGCGAGACAGAAGCGCACCATAAGCCAGCGCAAGAAAGAGGCGATGGTTACCTTTATCAAATGGATGGGGGAAAACTCCGCCGAATGGTCGGGTGCGGGACAGATCCCCGCGTTTAATGCGGCGCGCGAAACCGATGAATTCAAAAACGCGCCTTACGTCAACGATTTCGGCGATCCGACCATATTCCGTACCGCAGCTTCCGCGACGTATTTCGAATCGGGGTACGAAACCGTGTTCCAGTACGTGACGACCATCATGACGAGCGGAACTTCGAATATCGCCGAACAGTTGAAGAAAGCGGAAGAAGAGGCGAAGAAAGCGGTCAACACCGAAATGAACGGTTGATTTCAGGCATATTTAAGAGGTGGTGCACATGAATGAAAAATACACGGATACGTCCGAAAAAACTGTTCTCAGGAAGCTGAGTCTCTTCAAGCGGCAATTTTACGGCTTTCTGTTCGCGGTGCCTTTCCTCGTAATTTTTGCCCTGTTCTTTATTTTTCCGTTTTTCAGCGGGATCGCGCAGAGCTTTGTCAACAGAAAAGGGGAGTTTGTAGGCTTACAGAATTATCGTAATATTCTGTTCAGCCAGGACTTTACCTACCGCGCCGATTTTTTCCGCGGGCTGAAAAACACGCTGACGTTTGTCGTATTTGCGGTTCCGTTGCTCATCGTCATTCCGCTGTTTATAGCCGTGCTGATAGACATTCAGCCCAAGGGCTACAAGTTCTTCCGGGCGTTGCTTTTCATGCCGACGGTATTCTCTATTTCCTCGGTCATTCTTATGTGGAAGCGCGTCCTCGAAGTGGAAACGGGGTTCATTAACGGGATTTTCAAATTTTTCAATATGAACCAGATAAATTTTTTGGGCTCCCAGCCATGGGCGTGGATTTCCCTGCTGGTGGTCACCATATGGTGGACGATGGGTACAAATATCGTCATTCTCGGCGCGGGGCTCAAAAATATCGATAAAGCGGTGTATGAGGCCGCCGCCATCGACGGCGCCTCCTATATCAAAACGGTTTTTTCGATCACCTTGCCTCTGCTGGTGGGGCAGATCATCGTCGTGTTTATTATGACCCTGCTCGCTTCCTTCAACGTTTACGGCCAGCCGGCTCTGCTTACGGTGGGAGGCCCCGAACGAAGTACCCAGGTGCTTTTAATGGTTATTCTCGACAACCTTTTCGACAGACCTTACGTTGCGTCGGCGATGTCGTTGATGCTCGGCGCTATCATGATCGTAATCAGCCTGGCGCAGGCGGCGATCGCGCGCAAAAGGAGGGATTGATATGGCGACGGCGAAACTCAAAACAAAATTCAATCTCGGCGAACGCCGCCGCAAAGTTGTGGCGTTTGTTCTGCTCACCGTCATCAGCGTGCTTTGTGCGCTGCCTCTCTTGTGGGCATTCGGCACTTCCTTTAAGAAAAACGCTTTGACCGATATCACGTCGATCATTCCGAAAGAGTTTTCTTTTGATAACTATATTCAGCTTTTTTCAAACAAGGACGCGCCCGTGTTCCGCTGGATGCTCAACAGCGTGTTTATTTCCGGCATACACACCGTGCTCTATCTCATTATCGCGGCTTTGGCGGGGTTCGCTTTCGGCGTGGCGGAATGGAAGGGACGGAACGTGGTGTTCGGGCTGTTGCTGGCGACGGCCTTGATCCCCAACATCATCAACCTTGTTCCTCTCTATAAGCTCATCACGTCCATGGAGCTCAACGGCAATCCTCTTGCGCTTATCCTTCCCGGATTGGGCGGGGTGCTCTACATGATGCTGATCCGTCAGTATTTTATGTCGGTGCCCAAGGAGCTTGTCGAAGCGGCTCAGCTGGAAGGGGCGGGGATGTTCAGGATTTTCCTGCGCATCGAAGTGCCGCTTTGTAAATCCGCGTTTATGGTTGTCGCGATGATGACTTTCATAGGCAGCTGGAACGACTATCTTTGGCCGTCTATCGCCATGGCGGGCGTCGAGAGCAAATATCTCACGCTTCCGCTCGGCATAGCCAAGCTGCTCGGAGACAACAACATTCAGTACGGCATGACGATGGCGGGCGCCGTAACTTCTATGCTGCCTACGCTGATCGTATATCTGTTCCTGCAGAACAAGGTCATCGAAAGCGTTGCAAACAGCGGCTCTAAATCCTGATATCTATTCGGAGAAACTCGAACTTTATGAATATACGACACATCACCGTGACGGATGTCACAAATATCGGCGACCCGTTTGTTTTACGCGTCGGTAACACCTATTATCTTTATGCTACTTCTTTTAAGGACGGATTCGATTACCGTACCTCTTCCGATCTCGTGCATTGGTCGGCTCCGAAAAAGGCTTATACCGCGGGAGAACGCAGTTTCGGCTACACCGATTTCTGGGCGCCCGAGGTAATCGAACACGAAGGCCGGTATCTCATGCATTATACGGCCCGCCGCAGAAGCGACGATACCCTGCTGATCGGCGTCGCTGCCGCCGATCGGCCGGAGGGGCCTTTCGTCGATGTCACCGACGGACCCATGTTCGATTTCGGTTACGCGGCGATCGACGGACACGTCGTCCGCGACGGGACGGAGAACTATCTCTTCTATTCGAGAGATTGTTCCCAAAACGTCGTAGAGGGCAGGCGCGAAAGCCATATCTACGCCGTTCGCCTCGACGCTTCGCTCACCCGCACTTTGGGAGAGCCCGTGCTCCTTCTTAAGCCCGACTGCCCCTGGGAGCTTGTAACGGGGGACACGAGGTGGAACGAGGGTCCGTTTGTCGTAAAGCGCGACGGTATCTATTACCTGATGTATTCCTCGGGATTTTTTGCGTCGCCGACCTATTCGACGGGCTATGCCGTTTCGGATAAGCTGCTCGGCCCGTATAAGAAATCGCCGGACAATCCCTTGCTTTATTCGCAGGGGGAACTCAGCGGCCCCGGGCATAACAGCGTCGTGACTTCTGCGGACGGGACGGATTATTGCGTGTTTCACGTTCATACCGATCCCGCCAATCCCAGTCAGGACAGGCGCATGTGTTTTTGTCCGATCACCTTTGAAAAAGGGTGCATCCGTCAGCTTTGAGCGCCGCATTTTTGATGCGCGGAAGGAGTGTTTATGAAAAAAACTTTTCTTGCACAGGTTCTTTGCGTTTTTTGTACGGCCGTATTCTGTTTGGCGGGATGTTCGGCCGGCGGTAAGCCGTCGTCTTCCGACTCGGAAACTTCTTCTGCGGAACCGGAGCCTGTGTATGTCACAAATCCGCTTACTCAATACGATACGGCCGATCCGCATATTTTGCGTTGGGAGGATTCGCTCTATCTCTATTCGACGGGCGGGAGGGTTTCCCGTTCCGACGACGGGACGACCTGGCAGGAAATCGGGAAGGTCGGTATTTCTCCGCAATGGGGAACCTCCGGCGCCGGATTTTGGGCCCCCGATATCGTGCGTATCGGCGATAAGTTATTGCTGTATTATTCTCTGTCCACCTGGGGGGATACCAATCCCGGCATAGGCGTCGCTTCTGCCGATCATCCCGAAGGCCCGTGGACGGATCACGGTAAACTGTTCAATTCTAAAGAAATAGGCGTCGCTAACTCTATCGACCCTTGCGTTTTTATCGGACAGGACGAAAAAGTTTATATGATCTGGGGCAGCTTTTACGGCTGCTTCGGCGTCGAACTGACCGAGGACGGGCTTGGCTTAAAAAACGGCCTGGAATATGCGCGGGAGAACAAGGTACTCGTTTCGGGCGCTGCGGGAGCTGCATGGGACGGATCGATGTTTGAGGGCTCGTACGTGATTTACAAGGACGGTTGGTATTATTATTTCGGGTCCAGCGGTACTTGCTGCGAGGAGTTAAGAAGCACCTATCACGTCCGTGTGGGACGCTCGAAAAATCCGCTCGGGCCGTATGTGGATTCTCGCGGGAGAGCGCTGGCCGGAGCGGGAAACGTGGGAGATACCATTCTTGCCGGGGCGGGAAACTTCGTGGGGCCCGGACACAATTCCATCCTCATCGACGATCTCGGATATTACTATATGGTCTATCATGTCTGGGTAAACGATAACGGAACGGGCAAGGGAAGATATCTTGCGATGTCTCGGCTGGAATGGGATGAGGACGGCTGGTGCAGCGTGAAAGGAAATGCTCCCGGCAAGCGCGTCATCGCTCCTTATATCAAAAAATCAAAGTGAAGGGAGAGCTTTTCAAAATTGATAAAATGAAGCGCCCAGGGCTTTGATGAACGTATTTCGTCGCTTTATATTGCCCGCATACATGCCGTCTTATTACCGTGCAGCAGGCAACTGCAGGCGATAAATCACAGAAAAAAATAAAAAAACGGATTGTCGAATAAATTTCAAGCATCCGTTTTTTTATTTTATGTAACAATGTATAGAGCAATTGGCCTGAAAAGTCGCTTGGCGGCAAAATCTTTTATCAGTCATCGATAATGTTTTCGCGCTTTAACAGATCGATGTCGTAAAACTCGGTCATTTCAATCTCTAAACCTCGGCAGATATTCAATATCGTCATGTCGATTCTGCCCGGCGTTTTTCCCGCTGAAATCGTATTGAGAGTGGAAGGCGATAAACCGCTTTTCTTTGCCAAAGCATATTGCGTTAACGAACGTTTGCGCATCAGTTCCTTAATCCGTAAAGCCGTAGCTTCACTAAGTTGCAGCATAAATAATTCCTCCTGATAAGTAAGTTTATACTTATATTTTACTATGGCGAAGGAATGTATTATTACGAAACTTTGGGGTTTTTGGAAAATATTTCCATGAATTTGATTAATAAATAAACGTACGATTCTATTTGGGAAGCAAAGCCCGCAGCGATAGAAAAAACGGAATTTTTTTCTATCCCTATACGTCGGGGATTGGGCGGTTTGAAAAGAGCTTTTTTATATCTTTGAGGCGCTGGACGCAGCTGAACGAAAGATGAAAATATTGCAAAATCCGATTAAAAAAGGAGACAAAATGGAATTTTTTGAAGAAAAGGAACGTATTTGCGTAAGAGACGAAAGCGGGACGGTTGTCGCAGAGGTTGTGTTTCCCGAAGAAGGGGAGGATGCCGTTTGCATAACGCGCACTTACGTAGAGGAAGGCTTGCGAGGGCAGGGCATCGCCGCAAAACTGATGGAAGCGGCGGCAAATTCGGCAAGGCGGCGGGGGAAAAAGATCATTCCTCAATGTTCCTATGCCGCAGCGTGGCTCGCGAAACATCCGCAAGATATTACGGAAAGGCATAAATAGCCGAAAATTAATAATGGATTAAGAAAGGCGGGCCGAGAATCTGATTTCTCGGTACGCCTTTTCTATTTAATGCTTTTTATTGGTCCGTCAATTTTCCCGTCTGCCGTCAAATAGCATGTGCAATATAGGAAAAGAAAATTTTCGGATATGGCCTTAAGTGCGGCTGAACGGAAATTCGGTTTCGGCGGGAACAGCCGTATCATTTCCCGCAAGGCGTTTAATTTTTTTCCTCAGGGGTTTACAAATTCTATGGAGTGTGTTATAATAATGTAACGCTGACGGCGGAGGAAGATGGGTTTGTAGGCGTTTTTCGTAAAGCACGGATTTATTTTCGAGCTGTTTCTCCATTTCGCGCTGTTTGCTTTTCCGCGCAAATGGCGGCCGCGTTTCGCACTGCAAATTCTCGCCTGGCTGGGCGCGTTGTCTGCGTATTCCGTCGTGCGGAAATCCTCAGGCTCAATGCCTGGACGGAAATCCTGAAATATGTGGCGGTATATCATTTTTATATCTATGCTGAAAAGCGATGGTTAACGATAAATATCGGTGATTTATCATCCTCTATTTTTTTCTTGTTCCGATTCAGTGGATTTTTGAAAAGCACTCGATGACCTTCTACGGTAAATGGATGCCGGAATCCGTAAGGAGGGACGGCATGTCTCTCGATTCCACGTTCCTTTTGAGGTCTGATGGGCGGAATCCCTACGGCGGCCGGTATGGTGGCGACATGGCCGATTGCGGCGAAACCGGATAAAAAACGAGCTTGTCGGCCGTTTGGTCCGCTTTATCCACGTATATACGAGGCGAGAAGGGCGGACTTGAGGTCCCGGTGCGAAAGGAAAAAATTTCGAGGAAGAGGAAGAAAGACATCAGGCGAAGTGGAAAAAGAAAAATAAAAAATCGCTATGCACGGATAGTCCCGGGCGCTTATAAAAAATACGCCGAAGGGATAAACTATATCAAAAAAGGAGAAAAATTATGCTGTGGTGGCAAGGTATTTTGGTTATGTTGGGGGTCATTTTGGCCGCATGGGTCTTATTGAAGCTGTTTAAGGTGAGCTTTAAGATCATCTGGAAATTATTGGTCAACGCCCTCATCGGCGGATTGGTGTTGTTTGTCCTCAATTTCATCCCCGGCGTAAACATGCCGATCAATTGGCTGACCACGATTTTGACGGGCCTGTTCGGCGTGCCGGCGGTTTTGGTGATCTTTATCATCAGTTTGTTCTAAAAGTTTTTTATGCGAGAGAGTCGGTGTTTCCGCGGGCGGCTCTCTCTATCTATGTAAAAAAACAAAATTTTCGGCGTTTGTCTTGGCAAATAAAGATAAGGATGCTATAATTCGGGCAAAATATGATATTGAGTTCGTATTTTTGTTTAAGGTAAGGTCGGAAAAAATTCAAATCGATTTAGACGGGGATTGCTTGCGTGGCATGATCATGGTATCTTTCGATTTTTGCGAGGAAAACATTTCCGCAATCCGCGAAAGCGGCTGTCCCTTGGCGCTGACCGATACGGCGGCGGAGGACATCTTCAACGGCGCTTGGGCGAGATGTCTTGCCGACGGAATGGATTTCGGGGAAGCCGTGCGTTTTGCCAACGCGGTAGGCGCGCTGACGGTGACCAAACAGGGAGCCATTCCCTCCCTTCCCATCCTTCGGGAAACGCAGAAATTTTTGAAAAACGCAGCTCTAATTTTTCGGCATATAAAAAATACGGTAAGCCTTGCACGGGCATACCGTATTTTTTGTATAACGTAAATACAGGGCAGAGAGCATGGAAAAAATTTAACCGTTCCGCCCTGTTTTTTAGACAAACCCGAGGATTTCGTCCCGCTTTTCGCAGCGGCGTTTATCGAAGAATACCGAACGCCTCGCCGATTTTTCCTCCCGCCAGCACATAGGCTTTCATGTTGCGCTGAAGCGTGGTGTTTTCCGGAAACCGTTCGGGCGGAAGGTCTATGGTCTTAAATACCCATTGTTTATAGCCGTCCTCGTCCTCGTTTACGTACAAAACGTCAAAACGACGCTGAAAGCCGAGTATTTTCGACGTTTCGGGCAGAAGCTTTTCGAGCGCGGGGGATAAAAGCCAGGAATAGCAGAAAGTTTTCCCCTCCGCATACTCGGGAAAATGCGCCCGAAAGCGATTGCGGACACCATGAGGGCGTTGCTGAAAACACATTCCGAGCTGAATATGCTGTTCGCGGCGGCGCTGTCGCAAAGCTTTGCGTGTAATACGAAAGATTGCTGAAAGAGCACCCGATCGACATCGCGTGCTTAGAATTACGACGCGGATTTCGTCGTATTTGACAGGAACGTTACGGTGAAGTGCGTCTTTTCCCGCGGTCGGGAATGCATCGTACAATAAACTGACGCGGACAATACAAAAAGGCCGTCCTCCTTGCGGGGGCGACCTTTTTGCAAAAATAAGAACCTTTTTATGGATGATCGGATAGAAAGAAAAATTATGCGATTTTCTGTAAAAAATGACGGAATTATGCATAATTTTTATACTTTTATTATATAATAACTAACGGTTAGAAGTCAAGCATTTTCTAACCATTGGTTATATAATTTTTGTATGATAGAAGATATCAAGGCCCGTTTGAGGGAAGAAATTAAAAGGAGCGGTATGACGACGGTAGAATTGGCGCGTCGGGTCGGGGTGTCGTCCGAGATGATCACACAGTACTGTACGACGAAAAAGCTTCCGCGTCTGGATACGTTTGCGCGGTTGTGCCAAGTGCTGGATGTGTCCGCGGATTATATTTTGGGAATAGATAAATAAGTTTCCCTATTGACAATAAAGAGCGTACATGGTATAATGACGGCAGAGAAGGAGGATGTTATGAAAAAGAAGAAATGGTTTTTCCTCATTATTCTAACCGCGTTGTTCTTTGTGCTGGGGGCCTGCGGAAGGTCTGCGGATTTTGGCGGCGGCACAGCGGGGGACGGAACGCAGAATACTATCGTTGCCGACCAAACGAACAGAAAGATCGTTTACTATGTCCGCATGAGCCTGAAAACGAAAAAGATCGGCGCCGCCAAAGAGGAGCTGATCGAACAGGGAAACGGATTCGGGGGATATATCTTCGAACAGAACGAAGTATTTGACGACGGCAATTATTCGGAGGTTTATCTGGTCTTTAAGATCCCCACGGCGAAGCTCGACGAATTTGTGAGCGCGATCGGCGAAAAGGGGAAGGTATCCTCCAAAAATATTACGGCAAAGGATATCAACACCGAATACGTGGACGCCCAGGCGACAAAAGGCGCTCTGCTTTCCAGAAGAGAAGCTTTGGAGGCTTTGCTCGGTGACGCGACGCTGGCCGCGGCAGACAAAATAACCGTCATTCGCGAAATCGCGGACGTCGATACGCAGCTTCAGGCGATCGAGCTTCAGCTCAAAAACTACGATTCCCTTGTGGACTATTCCACCGTATCCCTTCGGATCAGCGAAGAAAGCAGCGTATGGGAGGTGATCGGCGTCGTCTTTTTCGTTCTCGTCATCGTCGGAATGTTTGTCGCGGTGGTGGTGCTCGGGGTGAAGCTTTCCAATGAGAGGCGCAGGAAAAAGGGTGACGGAACGACAAAGTAAACGGTTGAAGAAATATCCCGATCAAAAGATATAATTTACGGTTGGTATTTTTTCTAAAATAGAGCTGCGGCGTGCGGCGCGTATAAAGCGATATAAAAAACGGAAACCGCGGCGCCTATAAAGCGATATAAAAATCAAAGCTCAAGCGCAGCAAGCTTAAAGCGATATAGTCCGTGCGGAAATTTCCGCACGGATATTTGTTTTTATAGGCTTTCGGGACGGATACACTCGCCTGTGGAACAGCTTTGGAAAATGACGAAAAAGCCTTCCCTATCCGTAAAAACGGAGGAGGGAACAAACGTGCAAATTTCCTTAATTTCCTCGGGCGGGCGGTCGCGGTCGTCCGCGGGCAGGGCGTAGCAGATATATTTTGCTTTCAAATCGTCGTAAATCACCCCTACGAGGTATTTCGGCGCGCCTTCCTCTCCCTGTACCCGCACCCATTCCGAATAGGCGAAAATCCCTTTTAAGCTGTTGTCGGCGGGATATTTTGCAAACAGGGCGTCTATTTCGCCCTTGACTGCGAGATAGTATCCGTCGGGGTCTGTTTCAAACGGATGGCGTATATCTTCAGCATCTCCATCCTTTGAAGCGTCCGCCCGCTCTTTCTCTGCTTGCTGCGGATTTCCGCCCTCAGCGTGTGCATATGTACCAGATTTTTCATTCTCGAAGCGTTCATTGTCTTCCTCCTTGCGATAGTAGTTTTCGGTAGCCACCGTTTCGTCGTCGTATTTCCCCTTCGCCGTCGGCGCGGCGGGCGGTTCGGGCGGTGCAATCGCCCCGCTTTCGGGTTCGCTTTCCTGCGGCTGATCGGGCGTTTCCTGCGCGGGGCGCGGGGGAAAGGGGCGTTCCTTTTTCTCCTCCGCCTCATATCCGTAGAGCGGCGCGGGCGGTACGTCGTAGCTTATCGGCGCGCTCGTCTCAGCCCTGTTCCCGTCATTTGCAAACGGGTTAAAGGGGGCGCGCTCGTTGGCTGAAGAAAACGCCGTTTCCTTTCCGCCCGCGGGAGCGGAATTTTTGACGAGATTCCTCCAGTCATAGACGTTTTCGCCGTTGACGCCGTAGGCGATGGGGATGATTCCGTTTTTTACAAAACAGATTACCCCGCAGAATCCATCTTCCGCGTTCAGCTCGGAAACGATATTGAACAAGCTTTTTCCTCGCAGGGGAAGCATTTCCGTCCGCCCTTTTCTGTCCGCGAGGAGACAGTAGTATTCCCCCGACGAAAGGGGCGCGAAGTTGATGACGGAAACTTCCACCGAAAGGTTTTTTCCGTATTGTTCGATTTTGATCAGTCCCGAAAGAGTTTTTCCGTCACCCGAAAACCCCTGCTTGACCTGCCTCAGAATACACATTTTTTTGACGAAATTCATATGTCCGCTCCGAAAAACGAGATTTCTCTTTAATTGTATATGCCGGGCAGGCGTAAATTTTGCTCTTTTTTGGCGAATTTACGGCGATTTTGCGAAATAAATTTTTTCACGTCCTTTTCACGGCTGCCGCGTAGGGGATGAAGATATATAAAATTTATCGGGAAGAAGTCGTTTCCCCTTTCTTCCCGATAAAATTCTTCGGCGTTTATTTTATGCGGGACGGAATGTTTGACAGTGCGGAAAAAATAAAGTATAATAAAAACGCCGCCGTGAAAAACGCGGCGGCGGAAAGGCGGAAAAAAGGAGACAAAACGTATGGCGCAGGAGAGCATGGAAATCGCCCTCATAAAATACAACAGAAAAACCTGGTGCAAGAGCGCGCTTTTGGGATTTTTTATCGGCTTGGCGGTGATTGTGCCGGGAATCAGCGGTTCGACCGTGGCGATCATCTTTAAGCTTTACGATCAGTTTCTCTACGCGGTGGGGAATCTTTTCAAGCAGTTCAAAAAATGCTTTATCTTTCTGCTGCCCATCGGGGTGGGGATTGTTCTGGGACTGCTTCTCGGCTTTTTTACGGTGCAAAAATTGCTCGAGCTGCTGCCCTTTGCCGTCGTCGGGCTGTTTGCGGGATTGATGAGCGGGGCTTTCCCCGCCGTCAAGGACGAGCTTAAGGGAGCGAAAATGAACGGCAAACGCATTGCGCTGTTGATTTTGGGCGTGCTCATTCCCATCGCGCTGGGCATAGGTTCGGTCGCGCTCAACGCGAACGCCGCCGAAGCGGGAAAAAACGTATTTGAAACGGTGAAATTGTGGCAGGTTCTCGTCTGTCTGCCGGTGGGGTATATCGTGGGCGTCACGCAGGTTGTGCCCGGGCTCAGCGCCACCGCCGTGCTGATGGCGCTCGGCTGGTTCAAATCCCTGCTGGACAGCGTCAGTTTAAGCTTCTGGCACTCGAATCCCATGATTTTTGCCGTATATGCCGCATTGGTCGTCGGCTTCCTGCTGGGACTGTTCACCTTTTCGAGGTTTCTCACCTATATGTTCGGAAAAGCCCGCCACACTGCATATTCCATGATCGTGGGCCTGTCTCTGGGCTCGATCGTGTCGATGTTTTATAATCCCGATATCTTCGAGACGTACGCCCGCTGGGCGACGGAGGGCGTCAGGGTTTTGGACATCGCGCTGGGGATAGCCTTATTTGCGATCGGAGCGATAGGCTCGTACCTGCTGGTGCGTTATCAGCGCAGAAAAGACGCGGAAGCCGCGGCGAAAACGGAGACGGAAGCCGCGCGGGACGAAAAATGAAACTTTTAGAAAGGGGCTTAGACGCTTATCGCAAACTGAGGTCGAAACGCGGATATACCTGCGACGACTGCGGGCGGGAGATTTTTTCCTATCCGACGGAGCGGCTCTGCGAAGGCTGTCTCTCCCTTTTGGAAAAAAACGATAAAAGCGTCTGTCCGAAGTGCGGCAGAAAAACGTTGGCGGACGGCGTTTGTCTCGATTGTAAACGCCGCGTTCCGCCGTTTGCGCGGGGCATGTCCGCGTTCGTTTACGGCGGCGAGGCCGCGCGGCTGATTAACCGCCTGAAAAACGGCGAGCGTTTTCTTTCCCGATTTTTCGGCGAGCGCATGGCGGAGGTGTGGAAAAATTCGGGGCTTTGCGCCGACGCGATCGTACCCGTGCCGCTTACGACCGAAAAGGAAAGGGAACGGGGATACAACCAGTCCGCCGAGCTTGCGAAGGTCCTGTCGGAGGAAACGGGTATAAAATACCGAAATATTCTCGTCAAACTGCGGGAGACGTCCCCGCAGAAGGAATTGTCCTTCCGCGAACGGGCGGAAAACGTGAAGGGGGCATACCGCGCGGCGGAAAAAAAGGCGTGCAGAGGACTTAAACTCCTTTTGGCGGACGACGTGACGACGACGGGCGCTACGGGCTGTGAATGTGCGGCCGCGCTTTTGGCGGCGGGCGCGCAAGAGGTGTTTTTTCTCACGGCGACGTCGTTGCCCGAAAAGAAATAGAAAGAGGTAAAAAATGGATATCAAGGAAAAAATGCTGGGCGGCGAGCTGTATCTGCCATGGGACGAAGAACTGATGAAAGAACAAACCGCGTGTCTCGACAGGCTTTACGATTTCAATGCCACCCGTCCCACGGAGGGCGAAAAGCGGGAAAAAATGCTGAAGGAAATGTTTGCCGAGATTGGCGAAGGGTGCTATTTAGAGCCGCCTTTCCACGCGAATTGGGGCGGCCGTCACGTTCATTTCGGGAAATTCGTGTACGGAAATTTCAATCTGACGCTCGTTGACGACGCGGACATTTACGTGGGCGACTATACCATGTTCGGCCCCAACGTGACGGTGGCCTCGGCGGGACATCCCGTTTTGCCGGATTTGCGCGAAAAGCTCTATCAGTATAACGCGCCCGTACATATCGGCAAAAATTGCTGGATCGGCGCGGGCTCGCTGATTTTGCCGGGGGTGACGATCGGGGACAATACCGTCATCGGCGCGGGAAGCGTGGTGACGAAAAATATTCCCGCGGACGTGGTCGCCGTGGGCAATCCGTGCCGCGTGCTTCGCAGCATAGGCGAAAAAGACAGGGAATATTATTTCAAGGAGAAGAGGATCGACTGGTCGGAAATAGAAAAATAAATATCGCCAAACGATAAAAAAGAGGCATGGCGCGAAGCCGTGTATTCCATTGGAATTTTGTGTGGACGAACGAGTAGCCCGTTATCTTTGTAACCGAAGGATAGCGGGCATATATGCGTAACGTTAAAATCGGGCCTTTTAAGTGTTGCATTTTGTTGTTGCTTCTGATATAATTGTTATATAGATTGTATTAGGGGGTGTTTTATGGGATTTTGGGAAACCATGCTTACTTCATTGATCATTGCAGTAGCTTTACCTATTGTTTTTTCGGTTTTCTGGTTTTTTAAGGTGCGTGAAGAAAAGAAAGCCCGATCCGGTGAATCCATTCGTACTCGTCCGCCGAAGCTACTCTCCGCATTTTTTCTTGGTTTTGCGCTTTTAGTGCTTTGCGGCGGTATAGCGGGGATAATTTACTGTTGCATAACAGACAGCGATAATACAACCGCTTCAAAAGTTATTATAATATCGATATTCGTCGCGGTATTTTCAGCTATGGGCTTTTTTGGATATGTGTTGGTCCGCTTTAACTATGTCATTGCGGATGCCGAGGGTGTGCTTGCTTACCGGCTTTTCCGAAAAAAAAGATATTACCGTTATGAAGAGATTGGTTGCTTTCAAGATACTATCGAGATGGGTATGATGGGCGGTTTGATAGGTTATGATAAAGACGATAAAAAAATTTTTGCAATTGAAGCCGTTCATATAGGAGCTTCCGACGTGGCTAGACTATTGCGTGAACACGGAGTGACGGAAAAATTTGACAGCTAATTCAGCCATCAAAAATATTTCAAAGCCCGACGGCATTTGCCGTCGGGCTTTTTTGCTGGCTGCTTTAGCTTAACAAAACCCCCAGTAGTACTGGGGGTGGATAAAAAAGCTTGCTAATAAAAAGTAGGATAAATAAAAACCTCAAGTTATAATAGAGATGGTTTGGCAACCGCATCACTAAAAATAACAGGAGGTTTTTAACGAAATGAAGAATGAAATAAATAAGACGGCGCACTCAACATACAGATGTGAATATCATATTGTTTTCGCACCGAAGTATAGACGGCAAATAGTATATGGAC